>Ga0182018_10000753_pt1 | contig 40369 bp, 34 predicted proteins | sample 812P2MmetaG_FD_120490 | JGI IMG/M metagenome (GOLD analysis project Ga0182018, IMG submission 120490) | Permafrost microbial communities from Stordalen Mire, Sweden - 812P2M metaG | ecosystem: Environmental > Terrestrial > Soil > Wetlands > Permafrost | place: Sweden: Stordalen | collected... | reverse complement strand
GACACGGGAGAACAAGGAGCACACATGATACGCAAGATGATTACGATCGCTGCGGCGATCGCGATCCCGGTCAGCGCTATCACCGCGCTGGGTGCCGTCGTCGGTACAGGAGTGGCTGCCGCCCGAGGTGGGCCTCCCGCGTCGATCACCTGCGCCCAGACCGGCAGCGCCGTTCTGCCCAAGCCGGGCTTGACCCACGACGGGTCGCTCACCAGTAAGCCCACCGATGAGACCAAGGCCACCATCTCCGGCACGGGTACGGAGTGCAGCACCAAGGCTGTCAAGCTGAAGATCATCTCGAGCACTACGCCTTGCTCCGATCCGGATCCGGCCCCGATCTGCACCCCGGGTGATGCGAGGAAGCCCAACTACTACGACAGTGCCGCCGGTTACGCATCGAGCGCGGGTGACATCGGGAGTTCGCTGCCGATCGAGACCGAGGACAACGGGACCAAAGTGTGGCTCGAGTACGGCACGTCGACGGCCGAGTCTCCGGGTGGTACCTGTGGAGCCGAAACCGGGTTCAACCTGACCGGTAACGTGGACAACTCGACCCAGACCGCCGCCATCGGCACGTACACCGACAACGTGTGCATCGACAACGACGCCGGAGCGGGCACGACCGGGGACTTCTACCTCGACCTGCTGTATGACGTCGGTGGTCCCCCCAACCCCCAGTCCACCATCACCACCCTCGACATCGGAGGCGCGGACAGCAGCCTGGTCATCACCATTCCCTGAACCACTGGGTTCAGGCTCCATCCCTGACGGGGCGGAGTGACAGTGCATGAGGACAGAGGGCAGGGCTTCGGCCCTGCCTTCTGTCGCGGCGTCCGAACCCCGACCTCGATCCGGCGGCCCGAGGCTTGGCCCGGAGCCACACCACGCTCACCCTGGTGACAGGTGAGCCGGTCGACCCTCCACCGCTGACCCCACTGCGGTCGGTAGTCTGGAGCCAGACTCATGCCGAGTATCACCGACTCCATCGGGCGTGTCCTCGGCGACCGCTACCGACTGGTCACTGCCCTGGGGACAGGTGCGTCCGCGCACGTCTACCTGGCGGACGACGTCTCCCTGCACCGCCGGGTGGCCATCAAGGTCCTCCATCCGGCCCTGGCCGGCGATACCGCCTTCCTCAAGCGCTTCCGGGCCGAGGCCAGGGCGGTGGCCGCCCTCAACCATCCCAACATCCTCCAGGTCTACGACTGGGGCGAAGAGCACGGCCAGCCCTACCTGGTCCTCGAGTACCTGGCCGGCGGCAGCCTCCGCCAGGTCTACGACACCGGGGTCCTGCTCACACCCGAGCAGGCCGCACAGGTGGGGATCGAGGCCGCCGCCGGGCTCGACTACGCCCACCGCCGCGGCCTGGTCCATCGGGACATCAAACCGGCCAACCTCCTCTTCGACGCCGACCGGCGCCTGCGGATCGCCGACTTCGGCCTGGCCCGGGCCCTGGCCGAGGCGTCGTGGACCGAGCCGGACGGGGCCATTCTGGGCACCGCCCGGTACTCCGCCCCCGAGCAGGTCGAGGGGTGGGTGCTCGACGGGAAGGCTGACGTCTACGCCCTGGCCCTGGTGCTCTACGAAGGGGTGACCGGCGAGGCCCCGTTCATCGGGGACACCACGCTGTCCACGCTGATGGCCCGGGTGGGCACCCTGCTTCCCGAGCACGATGCACTGGGGCCCCTCAACGACGTGCTGGTGTGGGCGGCCGCCCCCGAGCCCGGCGAGCGCTATGACGCCTCCCAGCTGGCCGTCCGGCTGCGGGCTGCCGCCGCAGCCCTTCCCGAGCCCGAGCCGCTGCACCTCGTCGACGCCGTGCCGGTCGACGAGGCCGACGAGGTGGACCAGGTGATGGTCCGGCCGGCTCGACGGCGGACCAGCGGTCTCGACGCGGACCTCACCGAGCTGGGCGCACCCGGTCCGATTTCCGTCGCCGCCGCCAAGGCGGCCAAGAAGCAAGACCGGGCCGCCGGGGAGCCTCCGTCCCCCGGGATTAAGCGACGGTGGCCGCGCCGGGTCCTGGTCGCCGTGGTGGCGATCGCCGTGGTCGCTGCCGGGGTGGCCTACGCCGTCCACCAGAGGGTCTTCACCCCCAGCCACCCGGTACCGTCGCTGGTCGGGACCTCGCTGGCCCGGGCCGACGCCGCTGTGCAGGGCGACCACTTCACCGTGCACCCGGTCGGCCACCGTTTCAGCCTGGTCCTGGGCGCCGGCTTGGTCCTCAGCCAGAGCCCGGCGGCCCGGGCCGGCCGCACGGCGGTCACCGCCAAGGAGGGCACCACCATCGACGTGATGGTCTCTGCCGGACCACCACCGGTCACCATCCCCACCCTGACCGCCGACACCAGCTGCACCCAGGCCGTCCAGGCCCTCGCCGCCGCTCACCTGGTCGGCGTGTGCCCGGCGGCGGCGGCGCAATACAGCTCGACGGTGGTGGCCGGCGCCATCCTGGCCACGTCGCCCACCGGCACCGCCCCCTACGGCTCGACGGTGACCATCGTCACCTCCAAGGGCCATGCCCCGGTGGCCGTCCCCGTCGTGTCCGGGGGCACCTCCACCTACGCCACGGCATCCGCCGCCCTCACTGCCCTCGGGTTCGTCCCGGCCCAGCAGAACGCTTACAGCGCCACCGTCCCCACCGGCCAGGTGATCGGCACCACGCCGGCGGCCTCGGGGCTGCAGCCCTACGGGTCCACCGTCACCGTCCAGGTATCGCTCGGACCCCAACCGGTGATCATCCCCAATGTCGTCTCGCAGACCCTGGCCGCGGCCACCAGCGCGCTCCAGGCCCTGGGCCTTCAGGTCGCCGGGCCCTATGGCCCGCCGGGCGCGCAGCGGGTGCTCTCCACCGATCCGGCCGCCGGGAGCTCGGTGCCGCCGGGGACCACTGTCGACATCTACACGTTTTGAGCGGGACCCCGGTGGGCTGTGAGCTGTGCGAGGCGGCCCGGATCACCCCGTGGTTCCACGAGGACGACCTGTGCTGGGTGGCCGCCTGCGAGGTCTGCGACGTGCCCATGGTGGTGTGGAAGGAGCACGGCCCCGAGCCACCGGACACCGAGGTCGAGCACATGCTGGCCGCCCTCGGCCGGGTGGCCGACGACCAGCTCGGCGAAGGGGGATGGTCGTTCGACCGGGTGATGCGCCAGATCCCCGACCACTTCCACGCCCACGCCCGCGACCCCAACTGGTGGTTCCGGCGATTCGGCCGCCGGTGAGCCCGGCGACGTGAGTCTCGTGCCGCGTTGATGAGGGCTGTGTCCATGAGGGCTGCGCCGTGTTCCTGAGGGCGGCGCCGTGATCAAGTACCTGGGGTCCAAGCGCCGCCTGATCCCCGCACTCACCGTGTTGGCCGAGGCGTCCGGCGCCCGCACCGGCCTCGATCTGTTCAGCGGCACCACCCGGGTCTCCCAGGCCTGGAAGGGGCTGGGCATGGCGGTGACCGCGGTGGACAGCGCCCGCTTCGCCCACGTGCTGGCCCGTTGCTACGTGGCCACCGACCCCGCGGCCACCCCGGGCCTTCTCGACCAGGTGGCCGACGCCGTCGAGCGGCTCAACGGGCTCGACGGGCGGGCCGGGTACGTGACGTCGACATTCTGTGAGGAATCGCGTTACTTCCGGCCGGAGAACGGGGCCCGCATCGATGCTGTGCGCACGGCCATCGAGCGGGGCTACGCCGACACCGCGCTGTGGCCGGTGCTGGTGACCAGCCTGTTGGAGGCCGCCGACCGGGTGGACTCCACCACCGGGCTGCAGATGGCCTATCTCAAGCAGTGGGCGCCGCGGGCCCACCAACCGCTCGAGTTGCGGGTGCCGGCACTGATCCCCGGGCCCGGGCGGGCCGTGCTGGGCGATGCCTGCGAACTGGCCGGCTCGCCCGCCCTCGACCACGTGGACCTGGCCTACCTCGACCCCCCGTACAACCAGCACCGCTACGACGCCAACTACCACGTGTGGGAGACCATCGTGGCTTGGGACGCCCCCGCCCACTACGGGGTGGCCTGCAAGCGGGACGACCTTCGGGACCCGGCCCGACGGAGCGCCTTCAACGGCCGCCGGACCATGCCCGAGGCCCTGGGCCGGGTGATCGCCACCGTCGGCGCCGAGGTGGTGGTCCTCTCCTACAACAACGAGTCGTGGCTGAGCTTCGACCAGCTTCACGACCTGTGTGCCGCCCGGGGCCACGTGGAGGTCCTGGCCTTCGATTCGGCCCGTTACGTGGGGGCGAGGATCGGCATCCACGATCCGACCGGTCGCAAGGTGGGCTCGGTGTCCCACCTGCGCAACACCGAGTACGTCCTGGTGGCCGGCGAGCGGGGCCGCGTGCGATCGATGGCGGCGGCGGTGATCGGTGCCGGGATGGGCATCGGTGTCGATCGGCCCGTGCCGGTCACCGGCGCCCGGGGAGCGGGTGCCGTGTCGGTTTGACCGCCATGGCAGGCCCTGCCAACGTGGTCCCGCGCGTCCGCCCCCTCGCCCCGGGGTGGTGGCCGCCTCGGGTGGGCACGACAGGGAGAGACGACAATGGGAGCACTGGACGGACGGGTGGCGATCATTACCGGGGCCGGTCGCGGCATCGGGCGTGAGCACGCCCTGCTCTTTGCCTCCGAGGGGGCCAGCGTGGTGGTCAACGACCTCGGTGGGGCCGTCGACGGATCCGGTGACGACCGGTCGCCGGCCCAACAGGTGGTCGACGAGATCACCGCCACCGGCGGCCGGGCCGTGGCCAACAGCGACGACGTCTGCGACTGGGACGGCGGCAAGCGGCTGGTCGACACCGCCATCGAAGCCTTTGGGGACCTCCACGTCCTGGTCAACAACGCCGGCATCCTGCGTGACCGGGTCCTGGTCAACATGTCCGAGGCCGACTGGGACTCGGTCATCCACGTCCACCTGAAGGGCCACTTCGTCCCCACCCGGCACGCAGCCGCCTACTGGCGCGAGCAGACCAAGGCGGGCAAGGAGGTCAAGGCGTCGGTGGTCAACACGTCGTCGACCTCCGGGCTGCTGGGCAACCCCGGCCAGTCCAATTACGGCGCGGCCAAGGCCGGTATCGCCGCCTTCACCACCATCGCCGCCGATGAGCTGGTCCGCTACGGCATCCGGGTCAACGCCATCGCCCCCGCCGCCCGCACCCGGATGACCGAGCAGACACCGGGCCTCTCCGACATCGTCCAGGCACCGGCCGACGCCTCGGTGTTCGACAGCTGGGACCCGGCCAACGTCTCACCGCTGGTGGCCTACCTGTCCACCGAGGGCTGCACGGCCACCGGCCGGGTGTACTTCGTCCAGGGCGGCCAGATCCGCCTGTTCCAACCGTGGACCATGACCGACACCCTGGAGAAGGCCGACCGGTGGACGGTGGCGGAACTGCAGGCGCAGATGCACCCGCTCGTGGGCTGAGCAGTGCCGCCGGCCAGGGGATCCGGCCCGCCCGACAACGACCAGGCCTTCGACACCAGCGAGGTGATCGAGGCCGAGGCCATGCTCAGCGGCACGGGTGCCGGTGCCGACGGGGGCATCGTCGTCCCCTGGCCCATCCTGTTCCGTCACCGGATCCATCGCCGATTGTCCGCCTCGGAGCGCTACCAGTGGTGGGTGCTGTGGACGGTGTTGGCCGGGCTGTTGTCGGTCAACATCACCTTCACCGTCTTTGTGGTGGCCCTGCCCCAGGTGGCCGCCGAGTTGCACACCTCGGTATCCACCCTGACCTGGACGTCAACCGGGCCCCTGCTGGCCTTCGGGGTGGCGGCGCCCATCCTGGGCAAGCTCGGCGACCTGCGCGGCTACCGGCGCCTCTACCTGTGGGGGCTGTCCGGTGCCGCCGTCAGCGTGGTGCTCACCGCCTCGGCCCCGACCGCCGGCGTGCTCATCGCCGCCCGGCTGTTCGACGGCGTCCAGGGGGCGGCCACCGGCGCCGCCTCGATGGCCCTGGTCCTCCAAGCCTTCTCCCACGGGGACCGGGTCAAGGCCATGGGCTGGTGGGCCCTGGTCGGTGCCGGGGGACCGGTCCTCGGGGTGACCATCGGGGCGCCGATCATCCAGTATTTCGGCTGGCGGGCCCTGTTCTGGGGCGAGCTGCCACTGATGGCCATCGCCGCCGTGCTGGCGGTGGTGGTCCTGCCCTCGGGTGACCACCCGGACCAACCGGCGTCCGGCTCCCTCCCCGGTCCGGGACCGTGGGCACAGCTCGACTGGATGGGCTCGTTCACTCTGGCCGGGGCGGTCACCGCCGGGCTGTTGGCGCTCAACGAGGCGCCATCGTGGGGGTTCACCGCCCCGGCCACGCTGGCCATCGCCGCCGTCTGCATCACCTCGTTCGTGGTCTTCGTCATCCACGAGCGCCGTGCCCCCCGACCGCTCATCCCGCTGCGCTACTTCCGGATGCGCAACTTCGTCTTCCCCCTCGGGTCGAGGACCTTCACCAACTTCGCCTACATGGGGGGCTTCTTCCTCTTCCCCATCCTCATGGAGCGGATCTACGGCTACAGCGAGACACGGGCCGGGCTGGTGTCGACCGCCCGACCGCTGATGTTCTCGATCGTGGCCCCGATCGCCGGCTATGCCGCGGTCAAGGTGGGGGAGCGCCTGTCGGCGGTGGCCGGAGCCGTGTCCATCGTGGCGTCGATGGTGGTCTTCACCCAGCTCGGGGCCCAGCCCTCGCTGGTGGTCATCGTGGTCGCCCTGGCCTTGTCCGGGGTGGGCAACGGGCTGTCCACCCCCTCGACCGCCTCGTCGGCGTCGAACGAGGTGGCCGCAGACGAGCTCGGGGTGATGAGCGCGGCCCAGCAACTGATCACCCAGATCGGCATCGTGGCCGGTATCCAGGTGATGGTCACCGTCCAGGCCGGCAGCCACGGTGGGGTGGGCTCACTGGCCTCGTTCCACCGCGCCTACGCGGTGGGTGCGGTCGGCGCTGTACTCGCCGCCGTGTGCGGACTGTTCATGCGCAACACCCCGGGCCATGGGAGGGCCCCGGTGGCGCCCGAGTCGGGGACGCCCGGCCCCTGAACGCCCCTGCTGCTACCGGGCCGTCGGCATCACTCGGTCATGGCCAGGATGCGGGCGGCGATCTCGGCGGCGGCCGGATCGGGTGTCATCGATTGGAGGGCCATCAATTTGGCGATGTCCCCTTCGACCTTGATCTTGCCCGACATGAACGCCTGCATGCCGGCCTGGGGGTTGCCCTCGACCAGAATGGCCTTGGCCACGTCGTAGTCGAGGGAGACCTTGAGGTCGACCGGGTCGATGTGGCCGGTGTCGAGCACCAGCTCCCCACTGCTGGTGTCGACGTGGGCCTCGACCGTGCCGGGCCCGAAGGGAACCTCACCGATGACCAGGTTCATCCGGATGGAGTGTTCGATGGTGGCGCCCTTGCCGTTGAACTCCGCTCTGATGGAACGGGCCTCGGTCAGCCATTCGTCGCTCAGGAACTGATAGGTGGCCATCGGTGTGCTGCTCCTCGCCCGTCGTAGGGATGTCTGGCCGACAACACTAACCCGGCCGCCGATCGCCCCTGGTCGCCGCGGTGGAGCACCGGCTCGTCGGTACCGGGCCCGGGCTCGGGCAGATCAACCGGCCCAGGCTGGCGTCCCGATGAGCAAGCCGCTCAACATCCTGCTGGTCATCCTCGACGCCGTGGGCAGCGACGCCCTGGACCCCTCCTTCGAGGAGCCCGGCCGTTGCTATCGGGCCACCGCCATGGCGGCTGCTCCGTGGACCCTGCCCCCGTGCAGGTGGGCGCGGTGCTCGACGCGGTACGCCACGCGACGACTTCGTCACCGCCATCACCGCCGACCACGGCGAGGGCTTCGAGCCCGACATGGCGCGAGTCCACCATGGCGGTCGCCTCCATCAGGACGTTCTGCGGGCGCCCGTCTACTTCGATCTCCCGAGCTCGTTGTCGCCGGACCTGCACGAGCGTCTCTCCGACTCCCTCCGATCGCAGGTCCTGTTCGGTCCCGACGTGCTCCCCACCTTGTTCGAGCTGGCCGGTCACCGGGGGTGGGCACCGGCGAACGACACGGTCACTCGGCGCTGGGCCGCACCGCCCGCACACTGGCTCCTCCTATGGCATCCCGACAAGTGCGTCGTGACCTCTCTCAAGCTGAAGCCCAACGGGGATTCGGCCGCCGATCGCGCCGCGTTGGCCGAGCTGGGCAGCAACCTGGTCGGTTTGCCAGTGCTGAAGCCCAACGGCAACCATCTGCTGGCCTTCGAGCGATTCGACCTGTCCTCCGATCCCACAGAAGCCGAGAACCTGGTGAACCAGGAGACCGATGGGCTCGCCAGTCTGCTCCGGTCGTCCTGGGCCCAGTCGATCTCGATGCCGGTGGCCGGCAAGGGCGAGGTCGACTTGGCCACGCTGCTGGACGGGAGTCAGCTGCTCGGGGCGGCAGGATAGGACCATCCCTCCTTCGGGGCTGGCGACCGCCCCGGGTGCGGGCGTCCCACCACCTGCCCGTCGGAACCCGGCATGGCCGGTAGCATCCCCTGCTGTGACTGCTCCCCTCATCCCCGGCGCCGAGCCCTGGTCCCATGGCGGCGGATCCCACGGCGTGCTCGTCCTCCACGGGTTCACCGGCAACCCTCAGTCCATGCGCCCGCTGGCCGAGGCAGTAGCCGCCGCCGGATTCACGGTGGAGATGCCCCTGCTCCCCGGCCACGGCACCGCCATCGAGGACATGATCCCCACCCGATTCGAGGACTGGTCGTCGGCGGCCGAGGCCGTGTATGACGAACTGGCCGCTCGCTGTGACAAGGTGATCGTGTCCGGGCTGTCCATGGGGGGAACCCTGGCCTGCTGGCTGGCCACCCGCCATCCCGAGATCGCCGGCATCGCCGTCGTCAACCCGCTGGTGGTCGCCCTGGACGAGGAGTCGCGCGCCGGTATCCGCGCCCTGCTGGAGGCGGGAACCGAGGTGCTCGACGGCATCGGTTCGGACATCGCCAAGGACGGCCCCACCGAGACTGCCTACGCCGGCACCCCGGTGGCCGCCCTGCTCTCGCTGCTCGACGGCGCCGGAGCCCTCCGGGCCGAGTTGGGCTCGATCCGCTGCCCGACCCTGCTGATGAGCAGCCGGGAGGACCACGTGGTGCCAACTGAGTCGGGTGACCTGCTCGAGCAGTCGGTCGGAGGACCGGTGGAGCGGGTCTTCCTCGAGCGCAGCTACCACGTGGCCACGCTCGACTGGGACGCGCCCCTCATCGAGGAGCGGGTGGTGGGCTTCGCCACCGACGTCATGGCCGGCTCCGGCACCCTTTCCGCCTGATGGCGGGGCCCGCACGGCTGACCCGCGACGAGGTGGTTCACGTGGCCGCCCTGGCTCGGCTCGAGCTGACCGAGGAGGAGCTCGACCTGTTCACCGTGCAGCTGGCCAAGGTGCTCGACCATGCCGCCGACGTCTCCTTCCTCGACCTGGCCGGTGTGCCCATGACATCCCATGCCCTGGCCATGACCAACGTGCTCCGGCCCGACGAGGTCCAGCCCTGCCTCGACCGCGACGAGGTGCTGGCCCAGGCGCCCTCGGTGGAGGACCACCGCTTCCGGGTGCCGCGCATCCTGGGGGAGGCCCCGTGAGCGCGCCGCGCCCGTCGATCGAGTTGGCCCAGGCGGTACGCTCCGGCGCCCGGGCCGCGGTCGACGTGGTGGGTGAGCACTTGGCCGCCATCGAGGCCGGCGACGGAGCTGTCCACGCCTTCAACCTGGTCACCGCCGAGCAGGCCCGCGACCAGGCGGCCGCCGTGGATCGGATGGTGGCCGAGGGCGGCGACCCCGGCCCGTTGGCCGGGGTCCCGATCGCCCTCAAGGACAACCTCTGCACCCGGGGGGTGCCCACCACCTGCTCGTCGCGCATCCTGGAGGGATGGCTCCCCCCCTACGACGCCACGGTGGTGACCCGGTTGCGGCGGGCGGGCGCGGTGGTGGTGGGGAAGACCAACATGGACGAGTTCGCCATGGGCTCCTCCACCGAGGGCTCCGCCTTCGGACCCACCCACAACCCGCACGACACCTCCCGGGTGCCCGGTGGCTCCTCGGGGGGATCGGCCGCCGCGGTGGCGGCCGGGTTCGCCCCGCTCGCCCTCGGCTCGGACACCGGCGGGTCGATCCGTCAACCGGCCGCCTTGTGTGGGGTGGTGGGGATGAAGCCCACCTACGGCACGGTCTCCCGGTACGGCCTGGTGGCCTTCGCCAGCTCGCTGGACCAGATCGGACCGCTGGCCACCACCGTGGCCGATGCCGCGCTCCTCTTCGACGTGATCGGCGGCCACGATCCGGCCGACTCCACTTCCCTCAACCGGCCGAGCCCGAGGGTGCTGTCCGTCCTCGACGATGGCGTGGCCGGGCTCGCCGTCGGGGTGCTCACCGAGTTCCTCGAGGGTGCCGCCCCCGACGTGGTGGCGCGGGTCCGTGAGGCGGCCGAGGCGTGCGCGGCGGCCGGTGCCACGGTGCAGGAGGTGTCGGTGCCGGTGGTCCACCTCGGCCTCTCGGCCTACTACCTCATCTCCCCGGGAGAGGCCTCGTCCAACCTGGCCCGCTACGACGGGGTCCGCTACGGACTGCGGGTAGACGCCGAGGACACCGTGGCCATGAACACCGCCACCCGCTCGGCGGGTTTCGGCGCCGAGGTCAAGCGCCGGATCATGCTTGGGACCTACGTGCTGTCGGCCGGGTACATGGATGCCTATTACAACCAGGCCCTGCGGGTGCGCACCAAGACGATCGAGGGGTTCGACGCCGCCTATGCGTGCTGTGACGTGCTGCTCGGGCCCACCTCACCGACCACGGCCTTCCCGTTGGGCTCGAAGACGGGCGACCCACTGGCCATGTACCAGTCCGACGTGTGCACCATCCCCTCCAACCTGGCCGGTCACCCGGCCATCAGCATCCCCTTCGGACCGGGGGACGACGGCCTGCCGGTGGGCGTGCAGGTGCTCGGGCCGGCCCTGTCCGAGGGCACGCTGTTCAGAGTGGCCGCGGTGGTGGAGGCAGCGGCCCCGCCCCTGTTGCCACTGGGGTCGGCCGGCGAGGTCCGGTCGTGAAGCCGGGGTGGGAGATGGTCGTGGGGCTCGAGGTGCACTGCGAGCTCAAGACGGCCTCGAAGCTGTTCTGCGGGTGCCGGAACATGTTCGGCGACGAGCCCAACACCAACGTCTGCCCGGTGTGCCTGGGCCTGCCCGGGTCGCTGCCGGTGCTCAACGCCCGGGCGGTGGAGATGGCCATGGCCATCGGCACCGCACTCCTTTGCGAGATCCGCCCCTCCACCTTCCACCGGAAGAACTACTTCTATCCCGACCAGGCCAAGGACTACCAGATCAGCCAGTACGACGAGCCGATCAACGTGAACGGCCACCTCGACCTCCCCGACGGCACCCGGGTGGGCATCGAGCGCGCCCACATGGAAGAAGACACCGGCAAGACGACCCACGCCGGCGCCTCGGGTCGCATCCACGGTGCCGACTACTCGTTGGTCGACTACAACCGGTCCGGCGTGCCGTTGGTGGAGATCGTGAGCAGGCCGGATATGCGCTCCTCAGCCCAGGCCCGCGCCTACGCCACCGAGCTGCGGGCGGTGCTGGTGGCCTCGGGTGCCTCCGACGGGAAGATGGAGGAGGGCTCGATGCGGGTGGACGCCAACGTCTCGGTGCGTCGTTCGACCGCCGATCCGTTCGGCACCCGGTGCGAGATCAAGAACCTCAACTCGGTCCGCTCGCTCGGACGGGCGGTGGACTACGAGGCCGATCGCCAGATCGAGTTGATCGAGTCTGGCGACCAGGTGGTGCAGCAGACCCGCCACTGGGACGAGGACGCCGGGCGCACGGTGGCACTGCGCTCGAAGGAGGAGGCCTACGACTACCGGTACTTCCTCGAGCCCGATCTGGTGCCGTTGGTCCCCGATGCCGAATGGACCAACGCGGTGGCCGCCGCCATGGGCCCGATGCCGGCCGCCCGCAGGGCCCGGTTGATCGAATTGCTCGGCGACGCCGGCGGGCGCGCCGAGTCGCAGGCCGACCAGGTGGCCACGGTGGTCGACCTCGGACTCGACGATCTGGTCACCACGGCGGTGGCTGCCGGGGTAACCTCCGCCCTGGCCCTGGCCCGCACGGCCAACGAGGCGGCCACCGACGCCGATGCCGCTCGCCGTCTCGACCCCGACTCCTACGTCTCGCTGTTGACCATGGAGGCGTCGGGCTCGCTGACCGCCACCCAGGCCAAGGCGGTGCTGGCCGACCTGCTGGCGGCTGGGGGCGGGGATCCGGCCGCCATCGCCGCGGCCAAGGGGTTCGAAGCCATGTCCGAGGACTCGTTGGCCACGGCGGTGGCCGAGGTGGTGGCCGCCCACCCCGACGAGTGGGGCCGCTACCGCGACGGCGAGGACAAGCTGGCCGGATTCCTCACCGGCGCGGTGATGAAGGCCACCAGGGGTCAGGCCGACGCCAAGGCGGTGGGGGCCGAGTTGCGGCGTCTACGGGGCTAACCACGGGGATCCCGCCCCCAGGGCCTGGAGGCTCGGGGGTGGCCCTCCCGCCGCCAGGTACGGGCCGGAGGTGGTGAACCCCAGCCGGGTGATGTCCACCGGCCGCGGGGGGACGTCGGGATGGGGGGCGAACGAGCGCCTCGGGCTGTAGAGCATCCAGACGCCGCTCGAGTCGGCGAAGACCGAAGCCTCCCCGGGCCCTTGGCCCTGGTCATTGGAGGCGAGCAGGGGCCACGCCGAGCTGTCCGAGCATGGGCCCTCGGGCCCGTCGCAGCGGGCCGCACCGATGGCGTAGGCCGGTTGGTTGAACCAATTGCCCGAGTAGAAGTCCCAGTAGGTACCGTTGACCTCCACCATGTCGGGGGCCTCGACGATGGTGCCCTGCCACGCCTGGTCGGGCTGCTGGATGTCGAAGGGCTGGCCCACGAGTGCCAGGCCGTTTCCCGACAGGCGCTGCGACCACATTTTGGTCGGTGTGGTCGCCCCGCCGATGTTCTGGTCGGACTTCCACAGCATCCAGGTGGTGCCGTCGGCGTTGGTGAAGACGCGCGGGTCGATGGAGCCGCCCTGGTCGGCCTGGCAGATGAACGGCGTGCTGATCGAGGTGAAGGGCCCATCGGGAGTGGTTCCGGTGGCGTCGCCGATGCATTCCATGGCCGGGCTGGTCCCGTACACCATGGCCGTGAAGTACAGGACGTAGCCAGACCCGAACTGGTGGACGTCAGGGGCCCAGGTGAAGCCGGGGACCGCCCAGCGGGGGAGGCTCGGAAGGGCATCGGTGACCGGGCTCCACTCGGCGAAGCTGATGGCCGATGCCACCGGCACGTTGATGGCCGGTGGGCCGGGCTCCCCGCTGGTGTAGAGGAAGTAACCGCCCTGGGTGAGGTAGAGGAAGGGGTCCGACTGGTCCTGGCCCGACTCGACCACCGTGCCGGGGGCCTCGGGGTTTGCTGTGTGCGGGGGGCTGGCGGCACCCGGTTCCGACGCAGCCGTGACCGGTGGATCGGCCGCCGGTGGATCGGTGGCCGGGGGATGGCTGGCAGATGGGGGATCGGCGACCGGGTGATTGGTGGCGGAGGGGGAGCCGGTGGCCATCGCACTCACGCCGGTACCGACGGCCAGCGCCGCGGCCAGCCCCACGGAGATGGCCAGCACCACCAGGCGAGCGGCGCGTGACCCGGCGCCCGGGTCGGCACCCTCCGTCCCGACGGTGGTGTTGCTCATGGCGAGGAGGGACCGCTCATCCGAGGAGGGGACGTCTCGTTGTGCTCGTTGTCTCGATCACCATCACCGCCCCCCCGGAAGGTTATCGCTCGAGGCGCGGGCTGGGGAAGAATGGTGGACATCCATCCCCAATCTGGGGACAGGTGAAGAATTCTGGAGGAAAAGGTAGGGATTTCGCGGCGCCCTATTGACCGACGAGAACCCACCCATCACAGTGTCAACTGTTGGGAAACCGAAGCTCCTCCGGAGACCGGAGAAGACCCGAGGGAACGGGCCGAGAGGCTCGGAAACGAAGGTCGGCTAGCAGGGACGGAGAGGCCGTAGGTGACCGGCATGGTGGTCCGGGGACGGACCGGGGTGTTCTTGCGAGCACTGCGGTTCGGTGCCTGTTGCAGGGTCGTCCGACACGGCTCGGCGCAGGTGAGGCCGGGCACGCCGTGATCGTGGCCCCGAGGAGCTAGGGCGGTTTCGGCCGTTCGGTTACTCGGGGCTGCGTCGCGTCCCGGCCGAGGTGGTGACCACCTCCATGCGGCAGGGATCGTCATCGTCGTTGCACCGCTCGCACTCGAGCTCGAGCGTGCTGTGGGAGATGGAGAACGGACCGGCGATGGCCGCTTTGACCTCGTCCCCGACCACCTGTGCCTCCTCGAGGGTCGGATGTCCGGTCAGGACCATGTGGGCCGACAGGACGCGCATCTCGCTCGACAGGCTCCAGACGTGCAGGTCGTGGACCTCTCCGACACCGGGCACCCGGGCCATGGCCGCGGTGAGCTCCCCGAGATCGACGTCCGACGGGGTCGATTCGAGGAGGACGGCGATGCTGGCCCGGAAGACGTGGGCGGCCTGGTAGACGATGATGGCCGCCACCACCAGGGCCGACACCGGGTCCAACCAGGTGGCCGACGGTACGACGATGAGGACGGCGGCGGCCGCCACCACGGCCAACGAGGCCAGGGCGTCGCCCACCATGTGCAACAGGGCGGACCGCATGTTGAGGTCGCTCGAGCCATCGCGCAGCACGAGGGCGGCCACCCCGTTGACCACCAGGCCGAACGAGGCCACCACCACCACGATGCCGGCGCGCACCGGCTCGGGGTGGCCCAACCGGTGGACGCTGTCGATGACGATCAGCACGGTGACCACGGCGATGAGCGAGGCGTTGGCCAGGGCGGCCAGGATGGTGGCCCGGTGGTTGCCGAACGAGCGCTGGGCGCTCGGAGGGCGGAGGACCAGTCGTACGGCCACCAGGGAGAGAACCAGGGCGCCGACATCGGCCAGGTTGTGACCGGCGTCGGCCAGCAACCCGCTGGAGTGTGCGACGATGCCGAACCCGATCTGCACGACCACCAAGCCGGCATTGAGGACGAGACTGATGGCGAGTCTTCGGGTTCTGTCCATGGGTGTTCCTCGGGACAAGCCTATCGGCGCCGATGGTCGGCGTCGCCGTGACCCCGGCCCGCAGGGGGCCAGGCGCCGTCCGCCGGTGGGACTCGGGGCCCGACGGAACCGCCCGGCATGGGCGTCACCAATCGGGGCCAGTCTCGTAGCCCAGCCGTACCACCAGGTCGCCGGTGAGCTCCTTGAAGCGGTCGATGTGGTCCGGTGCCAGCCGGCTCCTCCATTCGCCGGGCCGGCCCGACCGGGCGTGGTTGGGGAGGGCGCCACCGCGCTTCAGGCTCACCCGGTCGACTGTCTCCAGGGCCAGGGCGATCGCCTCCTCGTCGACCCCGTACCACCGAAACAGCCTCTCGAAGGTGGCCTGCTCGTGGGCGAAGGCGTCCTCGTAGCGGAGCTCGAGGAACTCGGGCTGGTCGTAGTCCCACCGGGCCATGGCCTCCGCCGTCCCGCTGGCCAGCCATTCGATCTCGGCCATCACGCCGTCGTGCTCGTTCAAGGCGTGGAGATGGGCCTGATAGCCGAGGCCCCCATAGGCCGGGTCGGGCCTCTGGGTCCACGCCTCTTTGGTGACCAGGTGGTACTCATAGCCCGAGACCACCAGGTCGCGTGGATCGCGGACCAGGTGGGAGCCTCGGAACCGGCGACCGCCGAGCTGCTCGCGCCGGAAGCTGCCGGCATTGGCGTAGAAGGCCACGTCGGTGTCGGACCGGATGGCAGCGGTCCGGCCTTCCTGCTGGCGCAACCCGTAGGCCCGTATCACCGACAACAGGACCCGGCGCACCCAGACGGTCCCCGACTTGTGGTAGCCGCAGTGGACCAGCAGCGTCCTCGAGCGTCGGGACGGGAACGGGTTCCGGGTGGAGCGGAGCAGCTCGCGGTGTGCCCGTCGTTTGGCTCTGGCCACCAGCGACGACGTCGCCGCCGAACCGGCTGCGCTGCTGGCCATTCGCTCCCTTCCTGCGTCTGCCTGCTGCCTTGCGTCTGCCTGCTGCCGACGACCTCACGAGGTTACTTGCACCCGGCGGGCCGCTCGTCGGGGCATCGGTAACATTCCCGCCCATGGAGGTTCTGGCGCTCTATCTTCCCCAATTCCACCCGATACCCGAGAACGACCGGTGGTGGGGCACGGGATTCACCGAATGGACCAACGTGGCCAAGGCCCGCCCGCTGTTCCGGGGGCACGTCCAGCCGCACCTGCCCGCCGATCTGGGCTTCTACGACCTGAGAGTGGGGGAAGTACGCCAGGCCCAGGCCGACCTGGCCCGCGCCTACGGGGTGACCGGCTTTTGTTACTGGCATTACTGGTTCGCCGGAAGGCAACTGCTGCGCCGCCCGTTCGACGAGGTCCTCGCCTCGGGGGCCCCTGACTTCCCCTTCTGTCTAGCCTGGGCCAATCAGAGCTGGTCGGGAGTCTGGCACGGCGCCCCCGACCGGGTCCTCATCGAGCAGACCTATCCCGGACCGGGCGACGACGCCGACCACTTCGCCGCCCTGCGGAGCGCGTTCGAAGACCCTCGCTACGTGACCATCGCCGGGCGGCCCCTTCTCTTCATCTACCAGCCCGGCGGGCTGCCCGAGCCGGCCCGGTTCGTCGAGCGGTGGCAGAAGATGGCACACGACGCCGGACTCGGTGGTCTGTACCTGGTGGCATCACTGGGGGAGTCCGACTACCGCTCCCATGTCGAGGACGGCTTCGACGCCGCCGTGCACTACACCTATCCCTTCCGGCGCACCCATGCCACCCTGGTGCGGGAACGGTTGATGGCCCGGGGGATCGTGAAGGGCCCGAAGCGATTCGAGTACCCCGACACCCTCGCCGACCCCCCGGCGGTGCTCGGTGGCCACCTCTTCCCCAGCGTCTATCCGAACTGGGACAACACCCCGCGTGCCGGGCGCGGCGGCGTGGTGGCCGTCGGCGCCACCCCCGAGCGCTTCGGGGCCCAGCTCCGGCGGGGCATCGAACGCGCCCGAACCGGCCCACCCGGCGAGCAGGTGCTGGTCATCAAATCGTGGAACGAGTGGGCCGAGGGCAACTACCTCGAGCCGGACACGGAGTTCGGAAGGGGACGACTCGAGGCGCTGGCGAGTGAGCTGGCGGCGGCAGGCATCTCACTCGCACCTCGCTCGCTGTGACCGTCCGACCGCTCGTGCCTGCGAACGCTTCCCTCCTGTCATTGTTGGCACCCATCGTTGATACAGCAGGGCGGCACGCTGCCGGGACACCGACGCCGAGGCCGCCATCAGCCCGGTTCGGAGCTCTTCTGACCAGGCTGGCCTAGATTTGGACGCGTGAGACCGAACGTCCCTCCCACTTTGGATCTCCCCCGTCACCGACAGACCATTCGTCATCTGCGCCGACAGGTTCACCGATTCGTGGTCAACGAGGCGTTCATCGACCTCCACCGGTCACCTGCCCGAGGGCTCTACTTGGCCAGTTGGCAACGTTCAGGTTCCACCTGGCTCGCTCAGATCATCGCATCAATGCCGGGAACCCGCTTGGTCTACGAACCCGCCAATGTCCGCCAACGCCTGTTCGCCGACGGTGAACCTCGGATGGCTTCGCTACCCCTGTCCGGGCCCGGAAGTGATGTGGGAGAGGACGGCGTCTTTTTGTCGAATGCTCTCGACGGCTCACTGCGGTCGCCGTGGATGGACCGAATGAACCGAACGCACCGCGCCACACGGAGGGTTGTCAAGGATGTCCGAACCATCGCCATCCTGCCGTGGATCGTCGACACCTTCCCAACGGTCCCGATGGTCCTGCTTTTGCGTCACCCGGCCGCTGTTGCCCACTCACTCATCGAGCTGGGATGGGTGCGTGACCCGGAGGTCGAGACTGCAGACGGCCAACTCGCTGAGGATCCCGAAGCCCGCCGTGCCTATCGTCAGCGCACACTTCTCGATGAGGTAGCTCTTTGGTCTACCCACCATGGATGGGCGATGTCCCATCCCGCCGTCTCCAGGGTCCACGTCGTCTTCTACGAGGACTTGGTGAACCAGCCGGACGCCGAAATCGATCGTCTTCGCCACTATCTGAGAGCCTTCGACCCAGCGTGGTCGACATGGATCCCACAACCTGATGCGGCGTCTCGTCCGTCGGCGACCTCGTTCCGGAGAAAGAAGGGGACCCCATCAGAGTGGATCGACTCATGGTCGGATCACTACGACACAGTGACCCTCGAACAGGTTCAACGTATCATCGGAGCCCACAATCTGGGTGGCCTGTATTCGTTGTCTCCTCTGCCGCACGTGTCGGGAGATTCCGCACTCGAGACCGTCCGCCTCGACTCTCACGGGCCACGAGTACAGAGGTAGCCTGCTTGCAAGCAATGGCTCTGGCCTGACCGCCTGATCGTGTGTTCGGGCCTAGGTGTTCTGCCGGCTCAATACGTTGTTGAGTCGCCACCACCTTCGCTGTGGCCCACTTCGATTGCGCGATGCCGACTTCTGTACCAGTGCACCCCCTGCAGCACTCGGTTGCACCGCGGTTCCGTGCATGGGGCCCAACGTGGACCACACGCCACGCCGAGGCCGCCGCGGAGTGGTCGCTGTGGGTTCGAACCCGAGCGTTTCGAGCGCCAGCTGTCGGGGGCCGTTGTCATGGCGCGTCGAGCGCCCGACGGCGAACAGATGGTGCCCGGGTCGGCGCAGAGTCGCTGAGCCAGAAACGGGTCCCACCCCCAGCCCCCAACTCCCGTGCGATCGGGTACGGTCCCGAGGCCGGATGCCGTGGCGTCGGGTCGGGTCGGTAGGGTGACTCCATGCCCATCCTGACGGCCCGAGGCTGGGTGGTGGCGATGGTGCTGCTCCTCATCGTGCTCTTCGTGGTGGCCACCTCCGTCCTCATCGTGTGGCCGGCCTCGGACCCGCCCCGGGCGGCCGACGCGGTGGTCGCCCTCGGGGGCGATGCCGGCCAGCTCCGGGCCAAGGAGGCCATCCGCCTGGCTCGGGCCGGCTACGCACCAGTGGCAGTCATCTCCTTGGGCGGTGCTACGCCCGCTCCCTGCCCGCGGCCCGTTCCGAGGATCCAGATCATCTGCTTCCGGGCCGACCCGCTCGACACGCGAGGGGAGGCGGAGTTCGTGGGGACGCTCGCCGCCCGCCGGCACTGGGACACGCTCATCGTGGTCCCTGGGCGTAGCCAGGTGACCCGGGCCCGGATGCTGTTCGAGCGGTGTACCGATGCCCACCTGGACATCGTGCCGGTCAATGACCCGCCGTTGGGGCTGTTCTACGACATCGCCTACGAGTGGGGATCGCTGGCCAAGGCAGTGGTCGTGGACCGATCCTGTTGACGGCGGCGACCGGCGATCGGGGCGGTCCGAGTCAGCCGCAGCTGGCTGTATAGGCCGGGGTGCCGGGTTGGAGGGCCTGTCCGGAGTTGGGGTCGACCATCAGGCACGACTCGTCGACGGCCACGAACTCGCTGGCCGGAATCGCCTTGAGCTGGTTCACCTCGGTGGCAGTCCAGCGGGAGTCGGCCACCCCCTGGAAGAACCAGTTGCTGCCGTTGTCGGCCAGGATCAGCCCGTAGGTCTGCATGGTGGTGATGACGGTTTGGCACATGGCCGAGCACGACGAGGCCGGAAGCGAGAAGGCGGGATCCAGCCGGAAGCGCGCCCCCATCGGCGGGCAGCTCGGGTCGGCCTGGCCGGCCTCGTGGCGGGCCGGCCACAGGTAGGCCTGCTGCGTGCACTGAGCCGTGAACCGGATGGCGTGGTCCATGGCGCCGGAGGCCACCTCGTCGTAGTTGACCAGTCCGGGCAGGATGGGCAGTCCGGCGGCATCGGCCGAGGTCCATCCGGCCGGCCGCAGCGCATCGGAGTCGAGGCTCCAGATGGCTCCCGAGCCGGCCTTGGACTTCCCGTTGGGATGGAAGTGGGTGTCCCAGGTCTCGTAGAGGGTGCAGCTCGACGGGTCGACCATCAGGGCGTGACGGTCGGAGCCGTGCTCGATGGGGGTCGACGCGGACAGCGGGTACGGCCCCGGATCGCTCTCCGAGGCGTATTTGAACTTGATGGGCACGTCGGTGGTCCCCGCCGGCACGATCTCCCAGGGGATCCCGTAGGGCCGCTTCTTGCTGTTCGACGGCCCGTAATCGGGATGGAGATCGGTGGAGCCGGCGTCCATCGAGGCCAACCAGGTGGTGCTGTCGGCATCGACGGGCAGGCCAGTGATCGGGGTGTTCCACACGTTGTCGGCGGGAAAGGCCGGGCACGAGGTGCCGGGGAGGGTCGTCCCCGCCGTCGAGGCCTGACTGACGGCTGCGCCAGTGGCGCCCGCCGGAGTCGACCCCGATACGGCGAGCGGGCCCACCACCATGAGCAGGCCGAGCACCGGACCGATCAAGGTCACCCGGGGGCGGGGCAGGAACGTCTGTGTTCGACGACTACGCGGTGGCACGGTCCTCCTCGTTGACCAGGGTGGCAACGTCCCGCATGGACATCGATCGCATCCCCTCCTGTGCGGCGAGCTGGTCGAACTCGTCGAGCAGGCATTCGAGGAAGTCGAAGCTCTCACGCGGATGACGGGCGAAGTTATGGGGGTGCCACCACAGATGGAAGATGCGTCGCCGCCGGGCGGCGTCACGCATCCCCGACACCAGACGCCGGTGCTTGAGCGGCTCGAGGTGCCGGCGCGGTGGGGAGTACGGTCGGAGGAAGGCGCTGGCCGGGACGTCGGCGAGCCCGTCCGGCCCACGCACGGACTCCCAGGCGGTGGTGGGCGGCGGTTTCAGTCCGCCGAAAGAGTCGACCAGCCGCAGCGCCCTGCTCACCGCTCCCTGGTCGTCGTTCTGTTGCGCCCGGTGACCCCACGATGGTTGCGGGCCCCGGAAACAGGTGAAGCCGCTCTCCCGCACCGCCGCTGCATACCGGGGGTTCCACTGGTTGCGGGGCAACACCAGGCTGGTCAACGCAAGCCCCTGGAGCGAGGCGATGGCCTGGGCCGCGGCTAGGTCGGCCCGCAAGTCCTCCTCGTGCTGGCCGTCCTCGAGGCAGTAGTAGTGCGAGAAGGTATGGGAGGCCACCTCCTGGCCGGGCGTAGCCGCCACCAGGCGCACCAGGGAGCCGGCCAGGTGCTCGGGATCTGCGGCCTCGTCGGCGCCGACGGTCTCCGCGTACGGGTCCAGCTCCTGGCGGCGGTAGGCGGGCCGCACCTCGGGAAGGTAGCCGGACAGCTCCGCCTCGGAGGAGGCGAACAGGAATCCGACGGTCGCCCAGCTGGCCCGGATTCCCCGACGGGCGAAGAGGGCGGCGAGGTCGACCACCACCTGGCGTGACCCGGCCAGCTCGGTGAAGGCCGGGCTCTGCCTGCTCACGTGGTCCCGCATCCCCCAGTGCAGCTCGAAGTCGAGCGAGATGACCAGGGCCCCGGGCTGCGGCGTCCCGGACGCTGGGAGATCGGAGCTCACCGGCACATCGTAGGGGTCAGGCCTCCCCGGGACGAACCCCGAGGGCCGGTCAACGGACACCCTCGGTCATCCGCCGCCGGCCGTACTCCCACAGCGTGGGATGGAGACGGAGGCGACTCTCTCCGTCGGCGACCTCATCGACGAGCGGGGTGGGCTTCTGCCCGGCCAGCACCAGGTCGACCTGGTCGGCCAACAGCGGAAGACCGGCGGCCAGATGGAGGTAGGGATAGGTGGCGATGGTGTCCTCGTCGGTGACGCCGAAGGTGGCGCGGGCCAGCACGCCGCCGGTGTCGATCCCCGGGTCGACCAGGTGCACGGTGGTCCCGACCTGGTCGGCATGGCCATCGGCCAGGGCCCAGTACCCGCCGTGTACGCCCCGGTAGGCCGGCGTGATCCCGGCATGGGTGTTGATGATCGGGCAGCCGATCGAGTCGAGCACCGACGCGGCGATGATCCGGGTCCCGTTGACGACGACCACGTCGGGATGGGTGGCTTCGAGCAGTTCGACGGTCGCCGGCCCGTTGATCGAGTCGACCCGGAACCGGACCGGGTAGGGGCTGGTGTCCAGGCCGGCTCCCGACACGATGGCGGCGATGCGGTGCCGCCCACGCCGCCGGAGCAAGGGGAGTGCCACCACCACGAAGAGGACCTGACCGATGACCGCCGGCCAGCCGTGGCGTTTCGCCCGGCGCCGGGCCAGCTGGAGGCGTGAGGGGGAGTGCTCAACCACGACCTGGAGATCGGGCACCCGTGCGGCCAGGTAGTTGGCCACGATGTCGGTGGTGTCGCCGGGCCCGGCCAGCAGCAGCACCCGACCAGTGTGTGCCGGAGACCGTTCGGGCACGCTCAGGAGGCGTCGCGCGATTGCGCGTGCTCGAGGTCCCGGCTGTTGGCGATGGCCACGGCGGCCAGTTGCGATCGAACGCCGAGCTTGCGGAGCGTCGAACGGATATGGGAACGAACCGTGGTGAGCGATACCACCAGCTCGTCGGCGATGTCCTGGGCGGCCCAACCCTCGGTGAGGTAGAAGAGGATCCGACGCTCGCTGGCGGTCAGCCCGACCAACGCCCGGAACTGGGATGGGAGGGGCACCTCGGTCGCCTGGGCGAAGTCGTCGCCGGCAAATCTGGACAGCGACCGCAGGGTGTCGGGCAGGTGGTCGAGGCTGAACAGGGCCTGGGCCCCCTGGGCCACGCAGCTGGCCACGGCCCCGGCCCCGGCTCCCGCACTCACCGCCAGCACCGGCACCTCCGCCGCTCGGTAGGTCGAGGTCAGCCGGGCAGAGACGCCCCAGGCGCCCGAGGCCCAGGTGGACGAGCCCCCCGCCCAGCCGCCCTCCAGAACCAGGACCACCAGATCGAGGGCGAAGCCGTCGATGGCCATGGCCGGCGCGTCATCGTGGGTGGCGGCCACTGCGGCCGACCGGCATCCCAGTCGCTCGGCCACGGACACCGCGGTGATGGCGGCGAACCCGGGGCCGTCGGACCGCTCGGCCGGGAGGTCGATCACCAGCACGGTGAGGTCGGTGGGGGTCGTGTCGCCGGAGGCGGGCACCAGGGACTCTGCTGCATGGGACAAGGGTACGAACGTGCCCGGGCTACGCCCCACGTGATAACGCGACACGTTCCGGCGGTGCATCGACGGCAAGGCGGATCGGGACCCGGCCGATGGCATGGGGACCAGTCGGTCGACGGTCATCACGGTGTTGAACACCTGCGTGCCGGCAAAGGGGCGCCTACCCAGCTGGGAGCGCCCGGCCTCGGAGGCGGCCAACGCCCGGCGGGTGAGGTTGGAAGCGTCGCGGTCGTCGCTGGGAGCGGCCATGCCTACCGACACGGCCAGGTCGGCGGGGGACGCGTCCGGAGGCAGGCCTCGGCCGATGGCCTGTGCCAACCGGTAGCCCAGCACCTGCGGGGGGACGCCGTTGGCCACCGGCCCGAACTCGACGGCCACTTTGGACGTGCCGATGGGGCAGACCCGGTCGTCGGCCCGTACCGCACCCTGAATGCGGTGGAGAGCGGACTCTGGCAGCGTGGGGGTGGTCTCGTCCCTCCGACCGTCGGTGTGGCCGGCGCTCAGCCGGACGTCGAGGCAGGCCACCGTGCGCACGGCTGGTCGCTCTGTCTCGCTGGAAGGAACGCTCGCCATCGTCTTCAACATGGTGCCCCCGCGCTGATGGTCATCGCGGCGCCGTCCGACCACCCCACAGGTCAAACCCCATCGCTGACCACCAACTCTACCCCCGGCGGTGCTACAAGCAAAAGGGGTCTCCTCACCGTTGACGATGACGGGCCGCCCCCCGGTCGGGCTCGGTGGGCGCGGTCAGGGGCGCCTGATTTGGCCGGATGTCCGGCGGGCGCCGACCATCTGGAGGATCCCGTCGACCGCGAGGACGACGCCCACCCCCAAGACGGCGCCGGCCAGGGCGTCGCTCGGATAGTGCCAGCGCAGGGCCACCACTGCCACCGTCATCGCCACCACCACCACCGATCCTGCCGCGGCCACCGCCACCCGGAGCCAACCCGGCACGGCCAGCACCCAGGCGGTGGCCAGCGCGGCCACCACCGCCACGCTCCCCGACGGAAAGGTGAGGACCTCGAGGTAGCGGCGACCCACCACCGGTTTGACCACCCACTCCACGAGGACGGCCGCCAGTGGCGGTCCGCACAGGCAGGCCACCGCCCGCCACCGGTCCCGGCCCACCACCACGAGGGCGGCCAGGACCGACCCGGCCGCCAGCACAGGGAACCCACCCAGGTCGGTGATCCGGATCAGCACCGAGGAGTGGGGCGACGGCCCCATGGCCGAGAACCCCCAGCGGTCGAGGCCGTTGGGCCCCGGATAGCGATGGACGGCGACACCGGCCAGGAGCGTCCATCCGAGCAGGATCACGCCGGCGACCATCTGACGGCGGCCGGGGCGCACCGGAGCGGTCTCAGCCCTCGCCAGCGTCGACGTCAGGAACAGCTCCGGAACCACTCGAGGGTGGACCGGATCCCCTGCTCCAGGGAGACCGCCTCGATGTCGGGGAACAGCCGGCGCAGCGCCGACTGGTCGGCCTGGGAGTCGCGCACGTCTCCGGGTCGCGGGTCGGTGTGGAGGCGAGCCACCGGTTTCCCGAGTTGGCCTTCGATGAGCTCGATGAGCTCGAGGAGGGAGACCCGGGTGCCGAAGGCCAGGTTGACCGGGCGGGGACTGGTCACCGACCGGCGAACGGCATCGGTCAACACCGAGACCACCGTCCCGACGTAGGTGAAGTCACGGGTCTGGCCCCCGTCGCCGTGCACGGGAAGGGGATCGCCGCGCAGGGCGGCGGCGAGGAAGATTGGAACCACGGCGGCATAGTCGTGGTCGGCCGCCTGGAGCGGTCCGAACACGTTGAAGAATCGGAAGGCCAGCACCGGCAGGCCGAACGACTGGTGGTAGGCGAGCGCATAGGACTCGGCGGCCAGCTTGCCGGCCGCATAGGGGCTGACGGGCATGGCCACCATGTCCTCGCGCTTGGGCAGCTCGGGGTTGGCCCCGTAAACCGAGGAGGAGGAGGCCACGATCACCTGGGGCCGTCCGTGGCGGCGGGCCGCTTCCAGCACCGTCATCGTGCCGGTGGCGTTGGCGTCGTGGCTGGCCATCGGATCCTCGAGTGAACGGGGAACCGATGGGCGGGCGGCGAGGTGGATGATGGCACCGGCACCGGGGACCACCTCGTCGAGGAGCCCCTGGTCGAGGATGGACCCCTCGACCAGCGTGGCGTCCACCCCGGCCAGGTTGGCCCGGCGACCGGTGGAGAGGTCGTCGACGACCACCACCTCGTCGACGCCCGCTGAGCCGGCCAGCTCGGTGCACACGTTGGCGCCGATGAACCCGGCCCCTCCGGTGACGATGATCCTCACCGGAGGATCACAGCCGGTCGACGGTCGGTCCGTCCAATCGATTGCGGGTGTCGAGGATGTAGCGAGCGTGGGCGCGGACCAACTCGTAGTCGAAGGCGTCGTGGTCGGTGACCAGTACCACCGCGTCCGCCGATGCCACCTCGTCGGCGGATAGCTCCACTAACGGGAAGGCCATGCCGTCTCCGGACAGGTGGGGATCGGCGACCCTCAGGTCGGCGCCGAGCGCCATCAGGGTCCGGGCGATGACCGTCCCGGGCGCCTCGCGTGCGTCACCGGTGTTGCGCTTGTAGGTGATTCCGAGGAGCAGGACCCGGGACCCGTTGACCGACCGGCCCATCTGGTTGAGGGCAAGGGTGAGCCTGCGCACGACATAGTCGGGCATGTGCTCGTTGACGTCGTTGGCCAGCTCTACGAATCGGAACGGCTGACCGAGGCTGCGGCGCACCTTCCACGACAGGTAACTCGGGTCGATGGGGAGGCAGTGCCCGCCAACCCCGGGCCCGGGCGTGAACCGCATGTAACCGAACGGCTTGGTCGAGGCGGCATCGATCGCCTCCCAGATGTCGATGTCCAGGTCGGAGGCGAACATGGCCAGCTCGTTGACCAGGGCGATGTTGACATGCCGGAACGTGTTCTCGAGCAGTTTGGTGAGCTCGGCCTCCCGGGTGCCTGACACCGCTACCGTCTCGTCGACCAGTTGGTCGTAGAACGATTGCACCGCCGCCAGCGAGGGGCCGTCGATTCCGGAGACCACCTTGGGCGTGTTCTCCAGCCGCCATTGGGCGTTCCCCGGATCGATGCGTTCGGGGCTGTAACCGACGTGGAACCCGTCGCCGGCCACCAGGCCGGATCCTTCCTCGAGGATGGGAACGACCAGCTCTTCGGTGGTACCCGGATAGCTGGTCGACTCCAGGATCACCGTGGCACCGTGCCGCAGGTGGACGGCCAGCGTGGATGCTGCGTCCTCCACGTAGGAAAGATTGGGAACCCCTTCCTCGAGGGGCGTGGGCACATCGATGACCGCCACGTCGAAATCGGCCAGGTGGGCAGCGTCGTCGGTGGGGAGATAGCGCCCGGACGCCAACGCCTCGCTCAGCCGCTGGTCGGACACGTCCTCGACGTAGGAGTCCCCGTCGGCCAAGCGCTTCACCTTGTCCACGGCGCGGTCGAAACCAACGACCCGGAAGCCGGCCTCAACCGCCCGGAGGGCCAGGGGAAGCCCGACATAGCCCTGGCCGACGACGATCAGCGTTGGCGCCTCCGAAGAGGGGCTCAATGGCTGTCGCCCACGCATGGCCTCATGCCGACACCTGATCCGAATCGCTCTCGGGATGGCCGACGCCGGTCGAATGCCCGATGCCGTTCGACAGTGCTCCTTGGACCTCGCGGTCCGGTTCGGCCTCACCGAGGTCTGCCCAGTCGAACTCGACGTTCATCACCTGGCGGGCGCCGTGCTCATCCTCGGTAATCTCGAAGGCACTGGCCAGACCGGCCGTGAACAGCAGCTCCCGCACCCGGTCGTGGTCGCGCCGGAGGGTGGCGCTCTGCAACTCCTCGAGCTGGGCGGCGAAGAGGGACTCGGGGGCCTTGATCGCCACCAGCCGGTTGATGTGGGGGTGGCTGGTCTTGAGAACCGTCTCATCCGGTGTGCTCAGAACCTCGTTGAGCTTCTCGCCCGAACGTATCCCGACGATCTCGATGGGGATGTCGGTCCCCACCTGGCAGCCGGAGAGCCGGATCATCCGCTCGGCCAGGTCGAGAATGCGGACGGGAACCCCCATCTCCAGCATGAAGATCTCCCCACCCTTGGACAGTGCCGACGACTGCAGCACCAGCTGCACCGACTCCTCGACGCTCATGAAGAACCTGGTCATCCGGGGATCGGTCACGGTGACCGGGCCGCCCTGGGCGATCTGCCGGGTGAAGGTGGGGATGACACTGCCCCGGCTGCCCAGTACGTTCCCGAAGCGAACGGTGCAGTAGGCGGCGCCATCGGGAGAGTGGGACAGGAGCGTCTGCTCGGCCAACCGCTTCGACGCCCCCATCACGCTGGAGGGTCGGACCGCCTTGTCGGTCGAGATCTGCACGAAACGGCTGGCGCCCACGGCCACCGCGGCATCGACGACGTTGAGGGTTCCGAGCACATTGGTCTTCGCTGCCTCGAGCGGATGCTCCTCGAGCACCGGCACGTGCTTGTGGGCGGCGGCGTGGAAGACGATCTCGGGTCGGTAGCGCTCGAACGCCTCGAAGACGGCGCCCCGGTCGGCGATGTCGACGAGCGACTGGTGGCAGGGGCCGGTCACCGTGGCCGCCGTATCGTGGAGATGGGTCTCGTCGTGGTCCAGGAGCACCAGCAGCTCAGGCTCCAGGCTGGAGACCTGCCGGCTGATCTCTGATCCGATCGAGCCACCGGCCCCGGTCACCAGCACCCGACGCCCGGCCAGCGAGCGGCGCACCGATTCGAGGTCGGTGGGAACCGGGGTGCGTCCCAGCAGATCCTCGATCCGCGGTTCGCGGGCCAGGCGGACGGCGGCCAGGTGGGCGGGCTCGTTGAGCATGTCCTGCACCCCGGGCAGGATCTTCATCGACACCCCGGCGATCTCCGAAGCGCGCAGCGCCCGCTCGACCACTTCCGGGCCGGGGGAGGGGATGGCCAGCAGCACCTGTTGGATGGTGTATCGGTCGGCGGCCTCGGGAATGTCGGCGATCGCCCCGACCACCGGTATCCCGAGCAGGGAGAGGCCGTGCGCCCGGGCATCGTCGTCGAACACCGCTACCGGGACCAGTCCGGCACCGGGCGTGCGGAGCATCTCGCGGATGGCGGCGGCCCCGGTGTCGCGACTGCCGATGACCGCCACTCGCAGGCCGAGGTGTTTCGAGCCGCGCTGCCAGGCGAACAACCGTGAGTGGAATCGGAGGAGGCCCATCCCACCGGCGGAGAACATGCACCCCACCACCACCACGATTGGCGGGACCAACTCGATCCTCAGTCGTCGGCCGATCGGCCAGAACGCGATCAGGACGCAGAGGGTCGCGGCGGTGGACAGCATCAGTTGACGGGCCTCGTCGGCACCGGCGTGGCGCCACATCCGCCCGTACAGCCCGAACAGGCGGTTGGAGATGATGGTCACCACGACCGCTACGAGAAGGAACTCGAGGAAGTGCTCCCAGTAGTGCGCGGGAGCGCGATCCCGAAAGTAGGCGACCTCGGCCAATCCGTATCCGGCGATCACGCAGACGGAGTCGAGCAGGACGAAGATGATCCCTGCTCTGATCCTGCTGGCGAACATGGCAATCCTCTGCATGTCCGTCCCTGTTTTCGCCTCGCCGGGATCACTCGATTCCGACATTGACTCTCCCATTGATGCCGACGCATCCACTCGGTTGCCCCCTGTACTCTGCTGGCCACGTGCACGTTGTGCAGAGCGCTTGGCGAATGATCACCGCTCGGGCTGCCCCATTCCTACGGTCAATGACCCCCAGGCACCCTCGTTCGGCCTCCCGACTCCAGCGCTGCTGCCCCAGTTCTACCCGCTCAAACCCTATCGTGCCCAGCCTCAGCGGGCATCCTCAATATTAAGGATTCGGGCGCACCTGGCCGGGAACCGATCCCAAGGCTGGGAACGATCATGGCGGCCATTCTGCAAGCGCCGCTCTTCAATGGCCGGGAGACGCCGGAACCGAGGTACATGGATCGGGAACCGAGGTCCCTGGATCGGGAACCGAGGTCCCTGGATCGGGCTATCCTCGCCGGAGGTGGCCAAGTGGGATGGGGCATTTTTTCGGTGGTGCGCGCCTAATCGACGCAGTTTAGAACTAGAGTTCATTGGCCACTACTAGGACAGGACCGGGGCATGATCGAGCCAATCAACGTCGTAGGGGCACTGCGCCGTAGCTGGCGATTGCTGCTGGCACTGGCGGTCATCTTCGCCATCGTCGCCGCGCTGGCACCGGTGGGGTCGGCCAAACACACCGCTCCCAAGTTCCGTTGGGCCAACCTGGCCGTCGTTGGCGCAGAGCCCCCGGTGGGCGCGTCCTCTGCCGGCATCAACAGTGCCAGCATCTTGTTCTGGGCCAACAATTACTACACAAAAGTCGATGCCGCTGACTACATCGGTCTGAATTCTCAAGCAGCCAAGCTGGCCCCCCTGATGTCGGGGGTGGCGACCGACTACAACGTCGAAGACACCAGCAAACAGACGGCCACGACAGTGGCACCGAAGAGCACCAAAAAAAGCTCTCAGACTAATGTGGTCGCCCTCAACGTGGTCGGAGAGACGGCGAAACTCACCGTGTTGCTGGCCAACGCCTACGCAGAAGTCGTGGGGAACTCGGTCAACAGGTACTTTGACCAACATCAAGCCGCCGCAGCCACGACCACCAAAACGCAGTCGAGCGGTTCGACGCTGCAGAGCGGGTACGAGATCCTGGCTCCCGCGTTGCTCCAATCCGCCGCCAAAGTCAAGGGTACGACCACCGGCCTGAGTGCGAGCAAGAAGGTGCGCGGCCTCATCGGCCTGGTGATCGGCCTTCTGCTGGGCGCGGCCATCGTCCTGGTGCGAGAGGCTATGGACAAGACGCTTCGCTCGGCAACCAGGGCTGAGGCGACGTTCCGGTATCCGGTGTTGGGGGAGATTCCCGAGCGACCGAAGTCTGAAGGCGGTCCTTCCACCACGTTGGACGTGGTGGGCGATCCGAATTCGTCGCCGGCGGAGGCCTACCGGATGCTTCGCATGTCGATCATGTTCGAACGGCTTTCTCCCGGCCTCGCACCGCTGGACATGTACGGGGATGGGAGCGGAGGATTTCCTGCGACCAGTGGTGAGCCCTTCGAGGCTCCTGAACCTGGCTCCCGCCAGGTCATTCTGGTGGTGTCTGCCGGCAACGAGGAGACGCGATCGGTGGTGGCGGCAAACCTTGGGGCCACCTATGGCGAGGCGGGGCAGCGGGTCATCGTGACCAGCACCGGCGACATCGACTCGGGGTATGCCGCCGGAAACGTCAAGGTCGGAACGGGGGGCTTGGAGCTCTTCGAGCTGTCCGCCCACTTGCAATCCTCCAGCCTGGCCAACGTCTCCCGCCTGTCGTTGCGCCCGTTCGTCGGCACCAGCGGACAACTGGTCACGCGGGCGGCCGAAGTGCTCGACGCGGCGCGTCAACTGGCTGACGTGATCATCGTCGAGGCGCCTCCCCTGCTGATCTCCCATCACGGCGAGGCCCTAGTTCACGCCGTCGACGCCGTGCTCATCGTCGGAGAATGCGGCACGACCACCATGGACGAAGCGCGTCGGACCGGCGACATCCTCCGTCGGGTGGGGGCACCGGTGCTGGGAGTCGTGCTCACCAAGGTCCAGCTCTCGACCAAGGACGTCCGCCTGACCACCTTCGGCAGTGCCCCCAACGGCACGGCGCCCAACGGCAGTGCCCCCAACGGCACGGCGCCCACCGGCCGCCACTCCGCGCCGGTCTCGTCGCAGCCGTCGGACACTGCACCCCAACTCGTTCCAGATCCCACCCAGGTCTAGCTACCGCTAGAGGCGAGGCATCTCATGCTGGTCGCAGCGACATCTCCGTCCAGCCCCATCGCGGCGATTTTGGTCGCCATCCTTCTGGTGGCGGTGAGTCGGCCGATCATCCGCCGGGTGGCCATCCGCGAAGCCAAGCCGTGGCTGGTCAGGATCCTGCTCGTCTGTCTCATCCTCCACTTGGTGGCTTCGGGGGCCCAAATCTTCGTCGTCGACCACTTCTACCATGGGATCGCGGACTGGAAACGGTACGACAATCAAGGCTCCCTCTTGGCCCCCGGTTTCCGCCATCTCGACTTCTCACTGGCGCCCGGCCACCTCCGGGGTATCGTCAACGACGGATCGGTGAGCATCGCAGCCGGAATCGTCTTTGCCTTTGTCGGGTCCAACCAGCTGGCTGCGTTCATGGTGTTCAGCTGGTTCGCGTTCATCGGGACCATCTTCTTCTTCCGAGCATTCACCCTGACCTTTGCCGGGGCCGACTACCGCCGCTACGCGTACCTTGTGTTCTTCTTCCCCTCGCTGATCTTCTGGACGGCGGACGTGAGCAAAGAAGCCATCATGATCCTGTCCCTCGGGATCATCTCGTACGGAGCGGCAAAGGTGCTGAGGCGCAAATCCGGCGGTTTCTGGCTGGTGGTGGTCGGTGCGGCCTTGGGAGTCCTGGTCCGCCCCAACGAATTGCTCTTGTTGATGGGTGGATTCACCGTGGCCATGATGTTCTCGCCGGCGGTGACCGGAGCGGCCTACAGCACCGCCCGACGTGTCGGGTCGCTCGTCTTCCTCGGTTCCCTGCTGGGGGTCTCGGTCTTCTTGACACTTCACTACCTCCATGGGTCGGGGGGATCGCTCTCGCTCAACCAGGTCAGCGCCAACAACATCAGCAACGGCAACAGTGGTGGCATCCGATACTCGACGAGTCCGCTCTACTATCCGCGAGACGTCTATACGGTCCTCTTGGATCCATTACCGATCAATTTCCACGGTTTGACTGAATTGATCGCCGCCTTCGAGAACACCTTGATCCTCGCATTGGTGCTCACCTCCCTCCGCCAGCTGCGAATCGTGCCACGGGCGTCGTTTGCCCGCACCTACGTGATGATGTGCCTCGTCTACACCGCCGCATTCATGTACGCCTTTGCCGCGCTGGGCAATCTCGGTCTCATCACCAGGGAGAGGACCATGGTGTTCCCGTTTCTCTTCGTACTGATATGCATCCCCCGGTCCCCTCGCCGGCACCGGCCCCGCTATGAATGGGAGTTCCGCCGCCGCGAGCGCCTTCACCTGCGGAGCAGGGGTTGGTTCGCCCCTGCCCCTCCGGGACTCGGACCGGTCCCCCCCGAGCGCCGCCAGCCTGCGGCACGCTGAACACGAACGGGCGTAGTCCCCGGCGAAGAGGTCAGACCACGGGGAGCAGCGGGCGCAGCAGCTCCAACCATTGGGCAGCGACGACGTCGATGCTGAACAGATCCAGGCAGCGTCGACGGGCCGCCTGTCCCATTGCCGTTCGGAGGGCGGTGTCCTCCACCAGGCGGGCGGTCGCCGTCACCAGGGCGGACAGGTCGTTGTCGGGAACCACGAGACCGGTGCTGCCGTCCTGGACGATGGTGCGGACCCCCGGGACATCAGTGGCTACAACCGGCAATCCGGTCAACCCGGCCTCGACCAGGACACCGGGCAGTCCTTCTCCGGCTGGTCGGCTGGGGAACACCAGCAGGTCGGCATGGCGAAGGAGCTCGGCGATGTCGGGGCGTGAACCGAGGAGCTCGACACCGGCGTCTTCGGATGGTGCCACCAGTGCCCGGCGCAACGGCCCATCCCCGATCAGTTGGGCCCGGAACGCCATCCCCCGGGCCCGCAGTGCGGCCACCGTCTCGACGAAGCGATCGGGGCGCTTGCCGTCCGTCAGCGCGCCGACGAAGGCGATCAGCGGCTGGGTCTGTCCTCCATCGGAGCGTCGCGGATGGAACTCCTGGGCATCGCGGCCGTTGGGGGTGATGACCACACGATCGGCCGGAGCGCCGAGCAGTTCCGTGCACTCGGATTTGACTTCTGGGCCTTCGGCGGCGATGACGTCAGTTTTCCGCAGAAGCCGTCTCCACATCCACACTTGCAATCGGCGGTGCCTCGGGCCGGCAAAGGTGCCGATGGCGTAGTAGGCGAGTGGCCGACGCCGACCGACCATGGCGGGGACCAGATACTTGAGCGGATCTCCGCCGTGGGCGACCACCAGAGCGGGGTCCAACCGCTTCAGCGCGGATCGGAGCTTTACCACCACTCTCGGGTCATAGCCGGTGGCCGGGGTCCCGCTCGCCGTCAGACGGAGCGAGAAGTCGGCGGGGACCTCCACTGGGCCGTCGAAGAGGCTGAGCACTCGATGGGCACGAAGCCCGGGTGCATCCAGCCGATCTGCCAGGGCCCGCGCCTCACGCTGCGCACCTCGGGCCACGGTGGTTGGTATGACGTGGAGGACCAGTGGTTCGGTCGTTGGTTGCCACTCTTCGGTCACCGTCGGGCCCCTTGCCGCGGCCGGCTCCTCCGGCCCTCCGCATCGTAGCAGCGCCATCCCTCGGATTGCCTCGACCGAGTCCTGCTCCTCCTGGTTCGAAGCGCAGAGTCCGCTACCCTCTCTGAACGTCCGCAGGGCACGTGCACTTCCAACCGAGGTCGCGGAATGCACGTCCTGAACATCGTTGTCCTGAGCTGTGGTGGCATTGATGAGAACTTTGGTGATCGCCGGCGAGTACCCGTGGCCGGAGAACAGCGGTTCGCGTTATCGATTGTCGATGCACTTGCGGGGTCTCGGTCGGTGCGGTCCGACCGATCTCTTCTCCGTCGTGCCGCGGGGGCGAGTCGACTTCGATCCGCCAGCCGACATCGTCGGACTGGCCCGTGTCGGCCGAGCCGGCTTCGATGATCGAGTGGCCCACGGACTGCGCCTGATCCCGTCGGTGGCCCGGCCATCCATGCCGTTCGAGATGCCCTGGCGGGACGGTCCGATGGTCAGCCGGGCGTTGGCCCGCTTCATGACCGGTAGGTACGATCTGGTCTGGTACTTCGGGATCCGTCCCTGGGTGCTGGTGGGCGGACTCGACGTTGCTCCGGCCGTCCTCGACTTCGATGATCTCGACGATCAGAAGATCGTGGCTCGCCTGTCCATTCCTCGTCCTCCGGCTCGCGGACCGGTAGGAAGGATCAGCCGTACGGCCGGACGCATGGTCTCGAGCCAAGAGGTTCGCCGCTGGCGCCGGCTGCATCGGCAGGCGGGAGGGCGGGTGGACATGACCGTGGTCTGCAGCGAGCTCGACGCCACACGGGCGACGGCGAACGGCGTCCCTCGTGTGGCGGTGATTCCCAACGGCTATCGACGGGTGGATGATCCGGTGGGACGGGTGCAGGTGGGATCGCCACCGACGATCATCTTCCCGGGGACGCTCCGGTATCCCCCCAACGCCGAAGCGGCGCGCTTCCTCGGCGAAGAGGTGGGCCCGGCGCTGCGGGCCAAGATTGCGGACGTCCGGATCCGTTTGGTGGGACGGACCACCCCGGCGCTGTCGGCGCTCGATGACCCCCCCCGGCTCACGGTGGTCGGACAGGTCCCGGACATCGAAGAGGAGCTGGCCGGCGCCGACGTCGTGGTGGTTCCGCTCCGATTCGGCAGCGGAACCCGGCTGAAGGTTCTCGAGGCATTTGCCCACCGCATTCCGGTGGTAGCCACAACCCTGGGCGCGGAAGGCCTCGGGGCACAAGACGGGATCCACCTGCTGATCGGCGACACCGTCGACGCAATTGCGACAGCCTGCGCCCGACTGCTCACCGATCAGGCCTTGAGGGAAACGATGGTGGACCGTGCCCACCGCCTCTTCCTCGACAGGTTTCAAGCGGAGGTTGTGGAGGGGCAGATCGCCGATTTGGCCTGCACGATCGTCGAATCTCGTTCCCGCAGCTCGGGATCGATCCTCGGCTGACGCCCCTGCGCTAGGCCTGGTGTCCGAGTCGAGGACGGGGGCTCAACTCACGACTCGGTGGCCATGGGCAGTCGTCGGTAGGCCTCGAGCGTCCTGTGGATCACGGCCTGATCGTCGAACTCGGCTTCGGCCTTCGTTCGGGCCCGGGCACCCATGGCCAGACGGGTCGAGGGATGGGTGGCCAGGTCGGCTATGGCCACCACCAGGGCGTTCACGTCGTGGAGGGGCACCAGCATTCCGGTCACGCCGTGGTCGACCGCTTGGCGGCATCCGCGGACATCGGTGGCGATGACCGGCACGCCGCTGGCCGCCGCCTCCATGGCAGCGCGGGGAAAGCCTTCCCGATAGGACGGGAGGACGAAGAGATCGAAGGCAGGGTAGAGATCCTCGACATCGTCTCGGTGTCCGGTGAACACCACGTTCCCGATGGCTTCGGCCTCGGCGATGTCCGCGGCGTCGAGGGCATCGCCCTTGGCGTCGTCCTGCGGCCCGACCACGACGAACACCACCTCGGGTCGGATGCCACGCATGTGCTGTGCGGCGGCGAAGAGCTCTCGGAATCCCTTCTGCCACACCAGGCGGCCCACAAGTCCGACCACGATGCGTGCCTCGTCCACACCGATGGACGCTCTGGCCCGTTCGACATCCGGCGGCGTTCGCCGGGGTTGGAAGCGAACAAGGTCGACCCCGTTTCCCAACAGCTCCAGCTTGTGCCTGGGAACTCCCAGTCGTCGCAGGGTGGCCAGGTCCTCGGGGTTCTGGACCAGCTCCACCTGGGAGCACGTCGAGGCGATCCGCTCAAGGGCGTATACAACAGCCTTGCGGCTCCACGGATCCTCCGGCGCCGCATACAGGCCGTGCACTGTATTGACGATTCCGGGCACGCCGGCGGCACGGGCGGCCAGTCGGCCGTAGAGGCCGGGTTTGGGATTGTGGGTGTGCACGATGTCGGGACGGAGGCGCCGGAACAGGACCTCCAGTTCGACCAGGGCCAGCAGGTCGTGTCCCGGGGACACCGAACGGGTGGCATGCCGGAGCGGTACGTGGGTGATACCACGCCGTGTCAGCTGGTCCACGAACGGACCGGGAGCCGAGGCCCCGATGACGTCCATGCCTTGCCCGGCGAACGCCTCCAACTGGGGACCGAGCAGGAGCGCCAGGCTTATGTCGCTGGTGGTGACGTGGATCAGGCGCCTGCCGGCCAGGTCGCTCACCGACCGGCCGTGGCCACGAGGCGGTAGATGGCTTCAACCTGGCGGCTGGCCGAGGTCACATCGAACATGGCGCTCTTCTCCTTGGCCCCGCGTCCCAGGTTCAGGCGAAGCGTCGTATCGGTAAGACGCTCCAGGGCAGCGGCCATCTCGACCGCGCTGCCCGGTGGAACAATGATCCCGTCGGCCCCGTCGGTGATCACCTGCGGTATGCCCCCCACGTTGGTGGCCACGATCGGCAAACCGGCGCTGGTGGCTTCCATGAGCGCCACCGGGAGACCTTCGTGGTGGGAAGGGAGGACGAAGATGTCCGAACCGACCAGCAGCCGCAGCACGTCCTCACGCTCCCCCAGGAACTGGAACCGCTCGTCCAGCCCGAGCGCGCGCCGTCTCTCGTCGAGCTCGGTGGCCAAGGGACCCCGTCCCACGGCCGCGAAGCGCAGCGAGGAATTATGGTCCGCGGTCACGCGAGCAGCGTCGAGGAGCACGTCGTAGCCCTTCTCTGGGCGCAAGTTGGACACCGCCATCACCAGTAGCTGGTCCTCGCTGATGCCCAGCTCGGACCGGACGTCCTTTCGGACGTCGTCCCGCCGCGCAATCAGGGCATCCGAACGGGAGAGGTCCACGCCGTGGATGATCACCCGGGCGCGGCCTCTGAGCGTCCGAGGGAGGGCCTCATGAGCCGCTGGGGACACCACGATGAGCGACTGGTCGAGCCCGATGGTGGCTCGATTGAGGCCCTTGATCAGCACCGCCATCTTGTTCCAAAGGCTGTGCTCGGTGTAGACGACAGCCGGCCGACGAGCCGTCGGGATGGTGGCCACCACCAGACGGCCGAGTGACGCGGTGTAAGGGAGGTGGAAGTGGACCACGTCGAATTTTCCGTCGAGTACGAGGGTACGGAGACGGCCCATCCAGGTCAGGTCGGCGTTGCCCCTGGCCCCCAGCGGGTGCACCGGTGTGCCACCGTCCCTGACGGCCGGCACCAGGGCGTCTTCCGCCGAAAGGACATAGGCGACCTCGTACTCGAAGGATTGCTTGTCGCCGTTGGCAACCATGTCCACGAGCAGCTTCTCCGCCCCCCCGTAGCCCATGCACTTGATCACCTGGAGGATCCGGAGGTGCTGCGCCACAGCCGGACCGGTACCCTGGTCCGATCCTCCAACGCTTACCCCTCCATCCACCCCGCGATGCTACCGTCTCGCCGATGGTCACGGCCGAGGCTTGCCTCTGTCCTTGCTCCCTGGGGTAGCATTGATGGGCATTCCATTCACGGTAAGAGGGCCCCCATGTCGGGCCGCAGGGGGGTAGTGCCATACATGGTTGACGTTGTGCCGGTTGGATCCACAAGCACGGTAAGTACGGCCAATTCCACAGGCAGCGACTCGCTGCAGGTGACCGACGTGTCGACCATACCGGAGGAGCCGCCCGACGACCTCATGTACCACCACAAGGTCCGCATTGTCGAGTCGATACGACTGCTGTGGGGCAACCGCGACATCATGTACACGCTGGCCGAGCGCGACTTTCGCGCCCAGTACAAACAGGCTACGTTGGGCGTGCTCTGGGCGGTTCTCGCCCCGGTGGCCACCTTGGTGATCTTCATCGTGGTGTTCTCGCGAGTCAAGCAGTTTCCCACGGACGGCATCCCCTATGCCCTCTACGCATTCGTGGGCATTCTCTGCTGGAGCTTCTTTTCCAGCTCGCTGGGCACTGGCGGCAACTCATTGCTCACCAACAAGGCCCTGCTGGCCAAGACCCAGTTTCCTCGGGAGTGCTTCCCCTTGGAGACCATGTTGGTCAACGCACTGAACACCGTGCTGTCGTGGGTACCGCTGGCCATCCTGTTCGTGATCTTCGGCCGGGCGCCGGCGGTGGCCACGCTGTGGGTCCCGTTGTTCATGCTCATCGAGGTGGCCTTTGCCGCCGGGGTGACGCTGGCCATCTCGAGCTTGATCATCCAGATGCGGGACCTGGTGCAGGTCCTGCCCATCATCATCTCGTTGGGAATCTTCGTAACCCCGGTCATCTGGCCTTTTTCCTACATCCCATCGCACTATCACGTGGCGGGAGGACACCTCATTCGGGTCGCCGGAAGTCATCATGTCCATCATGTGTGGTCCGGCGGGTTCTATATCAACCTGCAAGCTGTCTACGGCTTCTTCAACCCCCTCGGTCCGGTGATCGCCAATCTCCGGCAGACCATGCTCCTAGGCCAGAATCCCACCTGGATCCCGCTGATCGCCGCAGTGGCCGGCTCCGCCTTCTATCTCTACTTCGGCTACCGGATCTTCAAGCGATTCGAGGTGAACTTTGCCGACATTGCCTGACGGGACTGTCAGCGTCGAGCACGTCTGGAAGAGGTTCCGCTCCGACAAGACGGTTCCGCTGTTCTACGACCAGATGCGTCGACTGACCCGGTCGATGACCAACGACGGCCGGCCTCCTTTCCGGTGGGTGCTGAAGGATGTCGGTCTCGAGGTCGGACCGGGCGAGAGCCTGGCGCTGATCGGGATCAACGGGTCGGGCAAGACCACCCTGTTGAAGATTATCAGCCAGGTCACCTATCAGACCGCCGGGTTATGCACCGTGAGGGGCCGGATCGGCGCGCTGCTCAGCGTCACCGCCGGCCTTCATCCTGATCTCACCGGGCGAGAGAACGTGTATCTCTACGGGGCGGTGCTGGGCATGGGTCGTGACAACATCAAGAAGCGGTTCAATGAGATAGTGGAGTTCGCCGAGCTGGAAGATGCCATCGATCGCCAGGTCAAGTTCTTCTCCCTCGGAATGCAGATGCGACTCGGCTTTTCGATCGCCGCCCATCTCGAACCCGACATCCTTCTGGTCGACGAGGTCCTCGCCGTCGGAGATGCGAACTTCCAGCAGAAATGCATGCAACGCATCGGCGAGATCGTCCGCAACGGCACCACCCTTCTCTATGTCTCTCACGACCTGGCCTCGGTCGAAGCGTCATGCAAGAAAACGGTGTGGCTATCGGACGCGGTGGTACGCGCCTCGGGTCCGACGCCGGAAGTGGTCACCCTGTACCGGACGGCCGTCGAGAAGAACGCCACCCTGCTCTCGACCAAAGAAGGTGTGGTCAAGGTCCTTACGGCTGAAATCGAGGCGGTCGACGGCGGGCAACTCCGCTCCGAGTGTGAGGTGGAGATCCACCTCACCTTCAATGCCCCCGAGACCCACAATGCCAGCTACTTTCTGGGCATCTCCCAAGGGACGGCCTTCCCGATGTTCGTCGTCGACCATCAGGCCACCATGCCGGCCGGTGACTTCGAGATCCGGGTCCGCCTCGGCTACCTGCCCCTGCCCAAAGGGCACTATTCGCTGTGGACGGCGATCACCGGCTATCCGAAGGGTAAGACCGATCCGTATTTTCCCTGGCAACCGGTGGCTTCCTTCGAAGCGTTCGGTCCTGAGCGGGTTCCACCTCCAGAGGGTGTGATGACGTTGTCGCCGGTCTACGTGGGAGCGACCTGGAAGCTCGGCTGACCGATCACGGGAAGAAGACTCGTTCCCTGAGCGATCCGTCGATGCGTCCGAGCCTCATCCCCGCCGTTCGGGCCCACACACGGCGCCGTTCGGAGCTCAGTAGCAGGGGAAGTGAGAACGCCAGCCATACCCACGATCGAAAGGCGCCGTACAGGTCGCGGCGAGCGCCCGCAGAGCGGTAACGAAGGTGCAGGACGGGGCCACACAGGCCATAGCCGTAGGCCTGGCGAAACACCGTTTTGAACTCGGCGCGCTCGCGCTTGGCCACCACGGCGGATTCGGCAATATCGAACCGAAATCCCTGGAGTTGTAGGCGCCAGCACAGGTCGATGTCCTCGCCCGGGAGATGCTCCTCGGTGAACCCCTGCACATGGTCGAAGGCGCTCCGTCGCACCGCAAGGTTGGCTCCCAGTCCGGCGGGCAAGAAGCCGAGCTGGCGGACGGCGGCGGGCATCGTGGATGAGGCCGGAAGGCCATTGAGAGACCAGAAATCGAATCTTCCGGCGACGATGTCGGCCTTCTCCAGCGCGGCGACGCATCCAGTGATCCAGCCGGCGTGTACCACGTCGTCAGCGTCGCAAAACGCCAGCATGTCCCCCTTTGCCACCTCCACCGCCACGTTGCGTGCAGCCGGAGCGCCGTGGACCGTCGAAGCATCCACCAGGCGGAACCGATCATGGTGCTCGACCCAGGACGCGGCCAACTCCTTGCTGCCGTCGGTCGATCCATTCTCCGCGATCAGCACTTCCCAT
>Ga0182018_10000750_pt1 | contig 40553 bp, 38 predicted proteins | sample 812P2MmetaG_FD_120490 | JGI IMG/M metagenome (GOLD analysis project Ga0182018, IMG submission 120490) | Permafrost microbial communities from Stordalen Mire, Sweden - 812P2M metaG | ecosystem: Environmental > Terrestrial > Soil > Wetlands > Permafrost | place: Sweden: Stordalen | collected... | reverse complement strand
GTGGGCGCCCGGGTGGTGGTGAGCATCTGGGGGCAGCGGGTGGGCGACTTCGCCCGAGCCGCCGCCGCGTTGGTCGACGTGCCCGGGCTGACCGCCGTCGAGGTGAACGTGAGCTGCCCGAACGTCGAGGACCGGCGCAGGATGTTCGCCCACTCGCCCTCGGCCACGTCGGAGGTGGTGGCCGCCGTCGGGGACGCCTGCCCCGCCCTGCCCCGGTGGGTCAAGCTGAGCCCCACCGTGGCCGACCTGGCCGAGGTGGCCGGTGCCGCCCTCTCGGCGGGGGCCGAGGCGGTGACCTTGATCAACACCGTCCTGGCCATGGCCATCGACACCGAGGCCAGGCGCCCGGTGCTGGGGTCGGGGGCGGCCGGCGGCGGCCTGTCGGGACCCCCCATCCACCCGATCGCCGTGCGCGCCGTGTTCGACGTCCACGCCGCCCATCCGCATGCCGCCATCATCGGGGTCGGTGGGGTCAGCTGTGGCGAGGACGCAGTCGAACTGATCATGGCCGGTGCCGATGCGGTGCAGGTGGGAACGGCTACCTTCCGCGATCCCCGGGCGCCGCTCACTATCCTCCGCCAGCTCGAACGGTGGTGCTCGCTCCGGGGGGTCCGGCGGCTGGACGAATTGAAAGGAGTTGCCCATGGGTGATCGGGAAATGGGGCAAGGATTCGGGGCCAGGGTCGCCGCCGCCGTGGCGGCCACCGGGCCGTTGTGCGCCGGCGTCGATCCGTCGGCGGACCTGCTGGCGGCGTGGGGCCTGCCTGACGATGCCCGCGGGGTACGAACGTTCGGGCTCCGGTGCGTGGAGGCGTTCGCCGGGGTGGTCCCGGTGATCAAGCCCCAGGTCGCCTTCTTCGAGCGACACGGCTCGTCCGGCGTGGCCGCGCTGGAGTCGGTGCTGGAGGAGGCCAGGGCGACCGGACTGTTGGTCCTCGCCGACGCCAAGCGGGGGGATGTCGGGACCACCATGGAGGCCTACGCCGACACCTGGCTCGACCCGGGTAGTCCCCTGCGGGCGGACGCGGTCACCGCATCGCCCTACCTGGGCCTCGGGTCCATCCAGCCCATGATCGACCTGGCCGGGGCCCACGGGCGGGGGGTCATGGTGGTGGCCCGGAGCTCCAATCCTGAGGGACGTCGTCTGCAGACGGCGCTGGTCGACGAGGGTCGTGGCCCGTCGGTCGAGGACATGATGCTGGCCGACATCGCCATCCTCAACGGCGGTGCCCGGGTGCCGCCGGGAACGGTGGGTGCGGTCATCGGGGCCACCCTGGCCCCGTCCGCCTTCCGCCTGGCCGATCTGGGTGGGGTCATCCTGGCGCCCGGGCTGGGCGCCCAGGGTGGCACCAAGGCGCAGGTGGCCGCCCTGTTCGCGGGGTGCCCGGTCGGATCGGTGCTCCCCAGCTCGTCGCGAACGCTGCTGGCAAACGGTCCCGACGTGAAGGCGCTGGCCTCGGCTGCCCATGCCACCCGGGACGCCATGGCGGAGGCCCTGGCATGAGGCTGGCGCTGCCGGCGCCTCAGCGGTCGGCGCTGGGGAGGTCCTCGGCGAACTCGATGAATGGGCCGGGCGGGAGGTACTCGACGGGGATGTCGGCGGCGTGCTGGTAGAAGTCGACGTCGAAGACGTTGGCCACCCCGGGCGTGTCGACGGTGCCGCTGAGGCCCCCGTCGGCCCCGGTCATGAATGCCTGGCGCCCGTCGATGGACCCCGAGGCCAGCGACTGGTAGGTGTCCTTGGTGATCCGGGCCACCAGGCTGTAGACGCAGCCGTCGCCGGTGGCACCGACCGGTCGCCCGATCATGCAGTGGTGTTTGCCGTCGTCGATGACATAGACGGTGGCGTCACCGGCGCCCAGCCGTGCCCGGATCCGATCCGGGTGGCCGAAGAGATGGGGCCACTGCTCGTGCCGGCGCTCCTTCATGGCCCACAACGGGCTGGGCGGGATGACCCCTTCGGGCTCGTCCTCCTCGAGCGGCGTGGCGTCGGCGGGGGCGGTCACCGGGAAGGTAAGGCCCTGGGTACCCGCCGCGAAGTGGAGCTGGCCGTCGGTGCGCGGCTGGACCAACCCCGGATCATCAACGTCCGGTGTCCCGTCCTGCCCTGACGGTCCAGTCTGGTCTGTGTCGCCCACGGCCGACTCCTCTCGTTGGCGGAGGGCACCGGGCCGCCCTCGTCACCGTCTTGCACTATTGCACTCCAACTGACTATTGCACTCCAACGGCACGACGTCGCGCCGGTGGCCACGACGTCGCCGCGGCGGGGGCGGCCGGCCGGGTCGGTGGCACCGATCGCGGCGGCGGTGGAGAATCGGTCGGTGCGATCGCCGGGCATCTCGATCCGGGACGCACGGGCCGAGGAGTTGGAGGCGCTCCGGGACATCGAGTCGGCCGCCGGGCGGCTCTTCATCGGGGTGGGAATGACCTTCGTCGCCGACGACCCACCCCCGCCCGTCGAGCTGCTCCGGGGACATCAACAGGCCGGCCTGGCCTGGGTGGCGGTGGACCCCGACGACCAGCCGATCGCCTACCTGCTGGCCGACCGGGTCGACGGCAACGCCCACATCGAGCAGGTCTCGGTGCACCCGTCGTTCGGGCACCGGCGAATCGGGCGATCCCTCATCGACCACGTCGGCGGCTGGGCCGGCGAGCACGGTCTGCCGGCGCTGACCCTCACCACCTTCGCCGACGTGCCGTGGAACGCCCCCTACTACCTCCGGTGCGGCTTCCTTCCGGTTCCCGAGGCGGCCATGGGTCCGGAGCTCGCCGTCCTCCTGGCCGGCGAACAGGAACGTGGGCTCGGTCGCTTCGCCACCCGGGTGGCCATGCGCAAACCGGTGGCCGGCTCCGACCCTCCCGGGGGTCGCCCCGAACAGGCACGGCCCCGGGCCGGCGACGTCAGGTGGCCGCCTCGGTGGGGAACCAGCCCGTGACCCGCGCCGCCAGCAGCCGTTCCCGCTCGAGGTACCACCGTCGGGCGGCCGGGCGGTCGACAGCGGTGAACGTCACCGTGTCACCGGGCCCGAGCTGGCCCAGGAGGGGAAGGTCGGCGGCGATGACGCAGGCGACCACCCGGTACCCGCCCGTGGTGGCGTGGTCGGGCATCAGAATGATCGGGTTTCCGTCCGGGGGGAGCTGGATCGCCCCGGTGATCATTCCGGTGGGTGGGATCTCGGCGCCGCCCGGTGACGGTGGCCGCCCGTGGCCGCTCAGACGAAGGCCGATGCGATTGGACGCATCCCCGACCGTCCAGGGCCCGGCCGCCAGCGGGTCATCCTCCGACGACCGGGGCCCGTGGGGCCCGGTAAGGACCCGGATGACCGTCGGCCGGTGGCCGGGAGTCACCCCGAGCGGCGGTGACAACTGTCCGTGGGGCCGGGACGGGGGACCCAGATCGAGTTGGTCGCCGGCCATCAGTGGCCCCAGGCCGAGCCCGGAGAGCAGATCGGTCGAGCGCGAGCCCACCACCAGCGGGGTCTCGATGCCGCCGGACACGGCCACATAGGCCCGCAGCCCCCTCCGAATGCGGCCGACGGTGACCACCTGTCCGTGGCGGACCGGAACCACCACGTCGGCGCCCACCGGATAGCCGTCGATTCGCACCTCCAGGCCGTCGGGGTAGGACGCCACCGCCCCCAGGTGGGCGTCGCCGCTCACTCGCAGGGTCGGGCCGCTGGCGGTGACCTCGATGGCGGCGCACCCGTCGGGGTTGCCCACCAACCGGTTGGCCAGTCGCATGGTGGCGGGGTCGGCGGGACCGGCCCGGGGGACACCCAGTCCGGTCACCGACCGCCGGCCGCCGTCTTCGACCAGGCTCAGCAGACCCGGATCGAGGACCTCGATGAACCGGTGCCCGGTCGCCCGCACGGTGGGCCGGGGCGGGGCGACCGGCCGGGCCGCATCGGCAGGCGTCTCCACCTCCCGGTCTCCGGCCCCGACGGAGAAGCGGACCCGATCGCCCGGTCGGAGCAGCGCATAGGGCGGCTGCTCAGGGTCGAACAACCGGGTTCCGGTCCGACCGAGCAGCCTCCACCCCCCCGGGGTGGCCCGCGGATAGACCGAGGCGAATCCCCCGCCCACCGCCACCGACCCGGCGGGCACCGAGGGGCGAGGTGAGGTTCGCCGGCGGACCGAGGCCAGTTCGGGCGGCAACCCCACCAGGTAGGGGAAGCCGGGGGCGAAACCGACGAAGGCAACCTGCAACTCGGCCCGGCACAGTTGTTCGACGACGGCGCTGACCGTGCATCCGGTGTCGGCCGCCACCTCGGCCAGGTCGGGTCCGTCGAAGGTGACGGCGATGTCCACCCGGCGCGGGCCGTCCCCAGTGGTGGCGGTCTGCCGGCCCGCCGCGTGACGTCCGGCGCCGGCGCCAGTGACCAGTCCGGAGAGCCACTGTTCGACGAGCTCGAGTGGTGCCGCCGGATCGACGTGGACCACCACGCTGTGGAAGCCGATCACGGCGTCCTCGATCCCTGCGACCGAGGTTCGGGCCCGGCGTGCCTCGTCGATGGCCGTTGCCAGCCACAGGGCGGATGCCACATCGTCGACGTCGACCAGTACCGCGCTGTCGCCGTAGGGAGCGACCCGACTCATGTCGGCCGATCGTCCGTCGGCTCTGGCGGCGGCGTCCGGGCGAAGGACCGGAGGGTGATCCCGTCGGACTCCAACGCGGCGCGCACGCGTCGCGCCGATGCCACAGCGCCCGGTGCATCACCGTGGATGCACAGTGTCTCCGCCGCCATCGCTACCCAGGTCCCGTCGATGGAGAGGAGCCCGCGCCGACGGACCATCGACACGGCGCGCTGGCCGGCGATATCCGGATCATCGACCATCGCGCCCTCGTCGTGGCGCGCCACCAGTTGCCCTCCGGCGAGGTAACCGCGATCGGGGAACCCCTCCGGGATCACGCGCACGCCCGCCCGTCGGGCCACGTCGACCACCACGGCGCCTGACTGGGCGACCAGCACCCGGTGGGGCTGGTGGGTCACCGCCTCTACTACCGAGGCGGCGATGCTCGGGTCGGTGCCCATCTGGTTGTACAAGGCGCCATGCGGCTTTACGTATTCGACGATGGCGCCGATCTCGGCTGCCTCCCGGGCGAGGACGTCGCACTGCTCGACGATGTCGTCGACCAGCTGGGTCGGGCTCACCTCGACGGAGCGTCGACCGAAACCGGTTCGGTCGCGGAACGAGACGTGGGCCCCGATGACAACCCCGCGACGCGCACTGGCCGCGGCTGCGGCTCGCATCACGTCGCGGTTACCGGCATGGAACCCGCATGCGAGACTGGCACTGGTGACCGTGTCCAGGATCTCGATGTCCGTGGACGAGAACACATCTCCCTCGGCCAGATCGGCGTTGAGATCGACGGCGAGCATCACTCCAGTATTGAGCAAACCAGGGTTGAGTCCACCGTCCCGCCCCACCGGCAACTTGGGGTTCGCATGACCGGGGTCCGCAGAGGCGCTATCGTCTCGACCATGCCGCAACCGCCCGCACTCACGCCCGAACAGCGCCAGGCCGCCCTGGCCAAGGCAGCCAAGGTCCGCCGTGAGCGGGCCGAGGTGAAAGAGAAGCTCAAACTCGGGTCTATCACCCTGTCCGAGCTCCTCACCACCGCCGACTCCAACGAGACCGTCGGCAAGATGAAGGTGCTCTCCGTGCTCGAGTCGCTTCCCGGGCTCGGCAAGGTCAAGGCCCGACGACTGATGGACACGGTAGGGATCAGCGAGAGCCGTCGCCTCCAAGGTCTGGGCAGCAACCAGCGCGAGTCCCTGCTGCGCGAGACCGCTCGCTGAGAGGCGCAGGCGCGGGTCGCCACGTGCCCGACCCGAGGTGATCTTCGTTCTGTTCGGGCCGGGGGGCGCCGGAAAGGGAACGGTGGCCAGTCGCCTGGTGGCGTCCGACCCCAGCCTGTGGTTGAGCCGATCGTGGACCACCCGGGACCGACGGCCGGGGGAGACCGACGATGCGTACCGCTTCGTGGACCGCGACGACTTCGTGGCTCACGAACGCGAAGGTGGCTTCTTCGAGTGGGCCGAGTTCCTGGGGAACCTCTATGGAACCCCGGTGCCGACGCCTGCCGAAGGGAGCGACGTCCTTCTCGAGATCGATCTGGAGGGCGCCCGCCAGGTCCGTCAGAAGCGCCCGGACGCCGTGCTCATCCTGCTCGTACCCCCGTCGACGGAGGCCCAAGAGGCCCGGCTCCGGGCTCGGGGGGACGACGAGGCCCACATCGCCCGGCGACTGCGCGCCGGGGCCGAGGAGGAGCGGCTCGGGCGGGCCATCGCCGACGCGGTGGTGACCAATCACGACGTGGCGCAGGCCGCTGCCGACGTGGCCGGTATAGTGGAGCGTTGCCGTCGCTCCGCCCACCGGGGCGGCGAGGCGGATCGGGGCCCCCAAATCGGCGCCTGAGACCCGGACCCCTGACGACAGAGCCCAGCCGACGAACGCTACGAAGGATCGTGATGGCCCAGAACCAGATCACCCTGATGGACCCCCCGATCGAGGGGCTCCTCGACAAGGTCGACTCGAAGTTCACCCTGGTGGCCCTGGCCTCGCGGCGGGCACGTCAGGTGAACAGCTACTACAACTCGCTGGGGGAGGGCCTCGGGGTCGTCGTCCCGCCCCAGGTGGCATCGGCGTCGGGCAAGCCCCTGTCGATTGCCTTCGAGGAGGTGGCCGCCGGAAAGGCGACCTACAGCCGACCGGATCCCGAAGAGGTTGCCCTGGCCGAAGCGGCAGCGTTGGCGCTACTCGAGGGTGAGGGCACCGACCCAGAGGAATCCGCCTCCGACGAGACGGTCGACTAGCAGGCCGGACCCGGCCAGCGAGGGGGCGGGACGATGACGGCACCAACGAGCAGGGGATGACCGCACGGCGGGACGGTGAAGCGCCGTTCGTGGTGCTGGGCGTGTCCGCCGGCATCGCCGCCTACAAGGCGGTCGAGGTGTGCCGCCGGCTGGTGGATGCCGGCATCCACGTGGCACCAGTACTCACTGATGCCACCCTTCGGTTCGTGGGGCGGGCCACCTTCGACGCCCTCGGCTCCGAGCCGGCCCAGACCAGCTTGTGGGACGAGGCCTCGCCGATACCCCACACCCGGTTGGGCCAGAAGGCCGACCTGGTCGTCGTGGCCCCGGCCACCGCCGACCTGCTGGCCCGCTACGCTGGCGGCTTTGCCAACGATCTGCTCACCGCGACGCTGATTGCCACCACCGCCCCGGTGGTTGTCTGCCCGGCCATGCACACCGAGATGTGGGAGCACCCCGCGGTCCGTCAAAACCTGGGCACCCTCCGGTCGCGCGGGGTGGTGGTGGTACCGCCCGACGAGGGTCGGCTGGCCGGGGGGGACCTCGGTACCGGCCGGATGGCGGAGCCTGCGGTCATCGTCGAGACGGCGCTGGCCGGGCTGGGAAGCTCCGGTGCGTACGCACCGGGGAGCGCCACGGCGGTCGGCGGCGATCTTGTCGGCGTCCGCGTGGTGGTGTCTGCCGGCGGAACCCGCGAGCCGATCGATCCTGTTCGGTTCATCTCCAATCGATCGTCGGGGAAGCAGGGGCATGCACTGGCCGACGCCGCCCGGCGACGCGGTGCCGAGGTGGTGCTGGTCACGACCAGTGAACGGTCGGCGTGCGCCGGGGTGACCATCGATCGGGTGGAGACGGCGGCGGACATGGAGGGGGCCATGCGCCGGCACGCTGCCCACGCCGACGTGGTGATCATGGCCGCGGCGGTGGCCGACTTCCGTCCGAAGGTGGCCACCGACAACAAGCTGCGCAAGGCCGACGGCGTGCCCGATCTGGTCCTCGAGGCGACACCGGACATCCTTTCGGCCTTGGGGGCGTCCCGGCGGTCGGGCCAGGTACTGGTCGGGTTCGCGGCGGAGACCGAGGACGTGTCGGCGCGGGCCATGGCCAAACTGGTGGCGAAGAACGTCGACCTGATGGTGGCCAACGACGTGTCGGCTCCGGGCGTGGGCTTCGACCACGACACCAACGAGGTGACCATCTACGGGTCGGACCGTGCGGTCACCACCGTCCCCCTGCGCACCAAGGACGCTATCGCCGACGCCATCTTGGATAGGGTGAGCGCGCTGTTGTCGGCATCATGACGGGCACACCTACCCGGGCGGCGCCCGGTTGCGCCCGGTGTCACCGCCCGCTATACCCCTCTGGCACCCACCTTTCTGCCACCCGCAACTCTGCCACCCCGGGCCCACGCCCCCGATCAGAATGGAAGCACTCGTGAGCACCCGATACACCTTCACCTCGGAATCGGTGACCGAAGGTCATCCCGACAAGATGGCCGACCAGATATCCGACGCCGTCCTCGATGCGCTGCTGACCGAGGACCCGGACAGCCGCGTGGCGTGCGAGACGCTACTGACCACCGGGCTGGTGCTGGTGGCCGGTGAGATCACCACGTCCACCTACGTCGACATCCCCAAGCTGGTGCGCAAGACAGTGTTGGACATCGGTTACGACGACGACGCCTACGGAATCGACGGCAACACCTGCGGGGTCATCGTGTCGATCGACGAGCAGTCGCCCAACATCGGCCAGGGGGTGGACAACGCCTTCGAGGTCCGAGCCGGAACCGGAGGTGAGGACCTGCTCAACGCCCAGGGCGCGGGCGACCAGGGGATGATGTTCGGCTACGCCTGCGACGAGACCCCCGACCTGATGCCGCTCCCGATCTGGTTGGCCCACCGGCTGGCTCAGCGCCTGGCCCAGGTGCGGCGGGTCGGCGTGCTGCCCTATCTGCGTCCCGACGGCAAGACACAGGTGAGTGTCACCTACGAGGACGGCAGGCCGGTGGCCCTGGAGACGGTGCTGATCTCGACCCAGCACGATCCCGGCGTGGACCTGGAGACGCTCCTGCTCCCCGACCTCCGCGACAACGTGATCAACCCGCTCCTGCCGCCCGAGCTGGACACCGAGCAGCTGCGCATCCTGGCCAACCCGACCGGCGTCTTCGAACTGGGCGGTCCCCATGCCGACACCGGGCTCACCGGCCGCAAGATCATCGTGGACACCTACGGCGGAATGGCCCGCCACGGCGGCGGGGCCTTCTCGGGGAAGGACCCCTCCAAGGTGGACCGCTCTGCCGCCTATGCCGCCCGCTGGGTGGCGAAGAACCTGGTCGCCGCCGGGGCTGCCACCCGGTGCGAGGTCCAGGTGGCCTACGCCATCGGTGTCGCCCGTCCCGTCTCGGTACTGGTGGAGACGTTCGGCACCGAGACGGTCGACCCGGTCCGGATCGGTGCGGTGGTCAACGAGCTGTTCGACCTGCGACCCGCGGCCATCGTCCGGGATCTCGACCTCAAGCGGCCCATCTACCGCAAGACGGCGGCCTACGGGCACTTCGGCCGCTCCGAAAAGGAGTTCACCTGGGAGGACACCTCGCGGGCGGACGACCTGAAGCAGGCCCTCGGACTCTGAGGGCCTGCCCGCGGCCACCAGCGGCGGACCGGTCGCCGGCCGCGGGCGAGGCGGGCACCCTTGAAGGGACACAGGCGGGGGATCCACATCCGGTGACGCGCATCGTGCGGGTGGTGCCCGATGTGCCGGCCATCCACCGGCGCTTCGACTACTCGGTCCCCTCGGCATTGGCGGCGGCGATCGGCGTCGGTAGCCGGGTGCGCATCGATCTCCACGGGCGCAGGGTGGGCGCCTGGGTGGTCGAGGACGACGTGGAGCCGACCGACGGGGTCATGGCCAAGCCCTTGGCGGGCTCGAGTGGGGTCGGGCCCCCGCCGACGATTGTGGCCCTGGGCGAGTGGGCCGCCTGGCGGTGGGCCGGCCCGCTCTCCTCGTTCCTCGGAACAGCCTCCCCGACCAGGGTGGTCCGGGCCCTCGCCGTCGGATGGCTCCCGACCTCGCCCGACAGCGCGGCGGCGTCCGGTCCTCGGGATCCCGACCTCCGCCGGCCGCCGTCTGCCGGTGGAGGCTCGGTGGCCCTGGTCGACGGCGTCCTGGCCGCCGCCGATGGATGCTCGGTGGTCCGGCTGGCGCCGGCCCTCGACGCCACGCTGGTGGCCCTCGAGTTGATCCACCGGATGGGGACGGAGGGGATGCTGGTACTGGCGCCGTCCCACGCACGGGCCGACCAGTTGGCCTTCCGGCTCCGGGGTGTCGGAGTTCCGGTGGCCGTGATGCCGGACCAATGGGATCGGGCGGCGACCGGTAGCGGGGTGGTCGTGGGAACCCGATCGGCGGCATGGGCCCCGCTGAGCCGTCTCCGTGCCGCCATCGTGCTCGACGCCCACGACGAGGCCTACCGGGAGGAGCGAGCGCCCACCTGGTCGGCGGTCGACGTCCTCCGCGAGCGGGGCCGTCGTGACCGGGCCGTGGTGGCGCTGATCACCCCCTGCCCGCCGGTGGCCATGTCCGAGGGGATGGAGGTGATCACCACGCCGCGTCCGGTGGAGCGGCGCGGGTGGCCGTTGGTCGAGGTGGTCGATCGCCGCACCGACGATCCCCGCACCGGCTTGTTCTCCGAGCGGTTGGTCCGGGCCCTGCGCAGCGCGCTCGACGAGACCGGGGGCACGGTGGTGTGCATCCTGAATCGCACCGGGCGCATCCGGTTGCTGGCCTGTGCCCAGTGTGGGGCGTTGACGCGGTGCACGCGGTGCGGAGGACCGATGGCGCAACCCGGCGCCGGAGGTGGCCTGCAGTGCCGCCGTTGCGACGACACCCGACCGGCGGTGTGCGCGGTGTGCGATTCGACCCGCTTGAAGTCGCTGAGGATCGGGGTGTCACGGGCGACGGAGGAGCTCTCCGCCCTGACCGGGGTCGAGGCCGTGGAGATCACCGGGCGATCGGCACCGGACCACGGTGGCGGGGAGCGACTGGTGGTGGGGACCGAGGCCGCCCTCCATCGGGTCAACCGCGCTGGCCTGGTCGCCTTCCTCGATGTCGATCAACATCTGCTGGCCCCGAGATTCACCGCCGGGGAGGAGACGCTCGCCCTCCTGGCGCGGGCGGCGCGACTGGTCGGGACCCGGGACGCCGGTGGTCGGGTGCTGGTGCAGACGCGAATTCCCGACCACGAGGTGCTGCGAGCCGCAGCACAGGCCGACCCGGCCGTGCTCGACACTCCGGAACGAGCGTTGCGGGCCACCCTCGGGCTCCCTCCGTTCGGCGCCCTTGCCGTGCTCCGAGGGCCCGGGGCCACCGCCTACGCCATCGGCCTCGGTGAGGTGGCCGGTGTGACGGCCTCGTCGGTGGAGACCGACCGCTGGCTGGTGACGGCTCCTGATCACCAGATCCTGTGCGACGGGCTGGCCTCGGTGCCCCGCCCCGCCGGTCGACTGCGGGTGGAGGTGGATCCCACCGATGCCTGACCCGTCCGCCGTGGTCGACGTCGAGGCCGGTGCGGCCGGGGGGCGCGACGCACTGCTGTCGCCGGCACCGGTTCGGCCCGTAGAATGAGGGACATGTCCTCCTTTGCCGTCCGCGTCTACGGCGACCCCGTACTGAAGCAGGTCGCCCACGAGGTCGACCAGGTCGACGGCTCGCTGGCCAAGCTGGTGGACGACATGGTGGAGACCATGTACGAGGCCGAAGGAGCCGGGCTCGCTGCCCCCCAGGTGGGTGTTCAGAAGAGGCTGTTCGTCTACGACGTGGGCGAGGGACCCGAGGTGATGATCAACCCGACCATCGTCGAGGTCGACGGCGAGTGGTACCACGATGAGGGGTGCCTCTCCATTCCCGGCCTTCGTCTCGGTATCGTGCGACCAAACCAGGTGCACATCCGCGGCTTCGGCATCGACGGCGAGGAGCGAACCGTCGAGGCCGATGAATTCCTCGGCCGGGTGTTCCAACACGAGGTCGACCACCTGGACGGTGTCCTCATGGTCGAGCGACTGGAGGACGACGTCCGCAAGCAGGCCCTTCGAGTGCTCCGCGACCGTGCCCTCGGCCTGGACACGTCCGCCATGGAGGCCAAGTTGGTCTCGGCCGGCAGCGAGCAGGAGGTCTGACCCTCCGCTGACCACCCACCACGGCCGATAGCGTCACACCCCATGGCTCGATTGGTGTTTCTCGGAACTCCCGCCGCCGCGGTGGCACCGTTGCGGACGCTGGTGGACGCCGGCCACGACGTGGCACTGGTGGTGAGCCGGCCCGACCGTCGCCGGGGACGAGGCGGAAGCCTGGTCCCCAGCCCGGTCAAGATCGCTGCCACCGAGCTGGGCCTGGACGTCATCGACTCGCTCGAGGGGGTCCTCGACGTTGGCGCCAGCCTGGGCGTGGTGGTGGCCTACGGCCGGATCATCCCGGTCGCCATCCTGGACCGGCTGCCCATGGTCAACCTGCACTTCTCATTGCTGCCCCGGTGGCGCGGTGCGGCCCCGGTGGAGCGAGCCATTCTGGAGGACGATGCCGAAACCGGCGTCTGCCTCATGGCGGTGGAGGCCGGTCTGGATACCGGAGGGATCTATGCCGAGGCCGACACCGTGATCGGCGAGGAGGAGACAGCCGACGAGCTGCGGTCACGACTGGTGGCGATGGGATGTCGGTTGTTGGAGCTCCACCTGCGAGACGGGATCGCCGGGCTGCCGGTCCCTCGCGACCAGGCCGGCATCCCGTCGTACGCCGAGAAGATCGATCCGGGCGAGCTCGAGATCCACTGGGACCAACCGGCGGCGCAGATCCGTCGGCTGATCCGGCTGGGCCGGGCGTGGACCACGTTCCGCCGACGGAGGCTGGGCATCCTCCGGGCCGCCGCTGCCTCCGACGGCGTGAGCACCTCCGGCGACCCGGGTCGGCTCCACGGCACGGAGATCACCGCCGGCAACGGATCGAGCCTTCGGTTGGTCACCGTGAAGCCCGAAGGCAAGCGGCCCATGGATGCGGGCGACTGGCTCCGGGGCGTACGCCCCGGCACCGACGAGCGCTTGGGGCTCTGATCGGACGGACGCCACTCGATGGGCGCCGGCTGGCCGACCACTCGTACGTCGTCGAGGGCGATGCCACCGGTAGGCTCACCGGCGATGGTGCCTCCGAACGACAAGCCCGCCATGCGGGTCGCCCCCTCGATCCTGTCGGCGGATTTCGGAAGCCTGTCCGACGCGGTGGGGGAGATCGCCCCGGGCTCGGAGTGGCTCCATGTCGACGTCATGGACGGTCATTTCGTGCCCAACCTGACCATCGGGCCGCCGGTGGTGTCCTCGCTGCGCGATCACACCGACCTGTTCTTCGACACGCATCTGATGATCACCGACCCGGCCCGGTATCTCGAGGCGTTCCGTGACGCCGGCGCCGACGGGTGCACGGTGCATGTCGAAGTCGGTCAGACCGCGGCGCTGGTCGACCAGATGCGTGACCTGGGATTGCGGGTGGGTCTGGCTGCCAACCCTGACACGCCGTTCGAGGCGCTGGCCCCCTACCTCGACCAGGTGGACCTCGTCCTGTGCATGACCGTCTTCCCCGGATTCGGTGGCCAGTCCTTCATCGCCGAGGTGATGCCCAAGGTGCGCCAGGTCCGTGACGCGGCCGACCGGGCCGGCCTGTCCATCGACGTCGAGGTGGATGGCGGCGTGGACGAGCACACCGTGGTGGATGCCGCCCGCTCCGGTGCCAACATCTTCGTTGCCGGTTCCGCGGTGTTCGGAATGCCACATCCGCTCGAATCGGCCGCCGCCATCCTGCGTGCCGCGGTGGATGCCGTGACGGGCGATCCGTCCTGAGCTCGCCACCACGCCCGGGCCGGCCAGGCGACGTCGAGTGGATGGCGCGCGCGGTGGAGGCGGCAGAGACCGTGCGTGGCCGCACCGCGCCCAACCCGTGGGTGGGGGCAGTGGTCGTGCCGACCGCCACTGATGGGTCGGTGTGGTTCGTGGGCGCAACCGCTCCCCCCGGTGGTGCCCACGCCGAAGTGGCCGCGCTGAGCGCCGCCGGGCAACGAGCCGAGGGCGCCACCCTCTACGTCACGCTCGAGCCCTGTGCCCACCACGGCCGCACCCCCCCGTGCACGGACGCCATCATCCGGTCCGGTGTCCGGCGGGTGGTGGTGGCCGTCGAGGACCCCGACCCGGGGGTCAGTGGTCGTGGGCTGGCGGCGTTGCGCACTGCCGGTGTCGACGTCGAGATCGGGGTGGGCGCCGATCAGGCGGGTGAGCAACTGGCGGCCTACCTCAAGCACCGGCGCACCGGCCGGCCATGGGTCGTGCTCAAGCTGGCTGCGTCACTGGACGGAGGCACCGCAGCACCGGACGGGACCAGCCAGTGGATCACCGGGGCCGGGGCCCGCCGCGATGCGCACCGCCTCCGCTCCCAGTCCGATGCGGTGCTGGTGGGGGCGGGCACGGTTCGGGTCGACGACCCGGAGCTGACCGTGCGCCTGCCGCCAGAGGACGTCTTCTATCGCCCTGATTCGGACCAGCCGATGCGGGTGGTGTTGGGCCGGGCTGCGCCGGATGCCGCCGTCCAGCCGGCATTAGAGCTGAGTGGTGACCTCGGCGGCGTGCTGGACCACCTCGGGGACCGGGGGGTCGTGCAGTTGCTGGTGGAGGGGGGAGCCACCGTGGCCCATGCCTTCCACGTCTCCGGTCTGGTGGACTGGTATGTCCTCTATCTGGCCCCTGCCCTGTTCGGTGGCGATGATGCACGGCCACTATTCGCCGGGCCCGGAGCCCCGACACTGGATCGCCTGTGGCGGGGCCGGGTGCACTCGGTGACTAGCCTGGAAGGTGATTTGCGGGTCGAACTGACGGCTGATCGAGCCTGAGGTGCCGTTGCTTCGCCCCAGAAATTGCCTAAGGCCGGCGCCTTGCCGGCCGACATAGAAAAGAGCCGGTAATTACCGAGATCGCCTCGACGGCCAGACGCCGTCGACGCAGCAGGACAGGCAGCACCGGCTACGCAGGAACCGACAGAACAGAGGGAGACAAAGGGTCCATGCCCTTTTCATCAGTAGAGGATGCCATTGCGGCGATCGGTCGAGGCGAGATCGTGGTCGTCGTGGACGATGAGGATCGCGAGAACGAGGGCGATCTCATCATGGCCGCCGATGCGGTGACCCCGGAGAAGATCGCCTTCTTCCTCGCCCACACCTCCGGTCTGATCTGCGTGCCCCTCACCCCCGAGCGGGTGGAGCAGCTGGACCTGCCGTTGATGGTGACCTCCAACACCGAGGTCCAGCGGACCGCGTTCACCGTGAGCGTGGACTACCGTCACGGGACCTCGACCGGCATCTCGGCAGCGGATCGCGCTGCCACCATAAAGGCGCTCGCCGATCCCCACATCCGACCCTCGGACCTGAACCGGCCCGGGCACATCTTTCCCCTGCGCTACCGACCCGGGGGGGTGCTCAAGCGAGCCGGCCACACCGAGGCGGCGGTCGACCTGGCCCGGGCCGCCGGGATGTCGCCCATCGGCGTGCTCTGCGAAGTGGTCAGTGAGGACAAGACCGGCATGGCCCGTCTCCCCGAACTGACCACCTTCGCCGCCAAGCACGGGCTACGCCTCATCTCCATTGCCGACCTGATCCGTTATCGGCGGCACAAGGACAAGCTGGTCCGCCGGATTGCCGACGCCAGGATCCCCACGGACTTCGGGGAGTTCACCGTGTACGCCTACGAGTCGGTGCTCGACGGGGAGCATCACGTCGCCCTGGTGAAGGGGGACGTCAGCGGTCAGGCCAACATACTGGTGCGGGTGCACAGCGAATGCCTCACCGGCGACGTCTTCGGCTCCGGTCGGTGCGACTGCGGGCCGCAGCTCCACGCGGCGATGGCCGCCGTGGCCGAGAACGGAAGCGGCGTCATCGTATATCTGCGCGGGCACGAAGGTCGGGGCATAGGGCTGGCCCACAAGCTGCGCGCCTACAACTTGCAAGAGGAGGGGTTCGACACCGTGGACGCCAACCTCGAACTTGGACTGCCGGCGGACTCACGTGAGTACGGGATCGGTGCGCAGATCCTGGTCGACCTCGGGGTGACCACCATGCGGCTGATGACCAACAATCCGACCAAGTATGGAGGCCTCGAGGGCTTCGGCCTCGACATCGTCGAGCGGGTCAACCTCCAACCCACGCCAACACCGGAGAACATCGAGTACCTGCGCACCAAACGGGAGCGGATGGGCCACCTGCTCGAGGGTCTCGATGACGTCCTCTGACCTGACGCTGCTCCCCGATGACGCCAAGCAACGATCTGCGGCCCGAGTCGGGAGGTCGTTCGATGGCGACCAGACCGGTGGGGATGCCAACGCCGGTGTCCGGGTGGGGGTGGCCTGCGCCGAATTCAACGGTGGGATCACCGACCGGCTGCTGACCGGAGCACTCGACGCGCTCGAGGAGGCGGGGAACGATCTCAGCGCGGCGATCATCGTCTGGGTGCCGGGGGCGTTCGAGCTTCCGGTGGCAGCCCAGCACCTGGCCCAGTCCGGCGCCGTGGATACGGTGATCTGCCTCGGGGCGGTGATCAGGGGGGACACCGGCCACTACGAGTTCGTGGCCGGCGAGTGCGCGTCGGGGCTGCAGCGGGTTCAGCTCGACAGCGGGATTCCGGTCGTCTTCGGGGTCCTGACCACCGAGACGGTCGATCAGGCGCTGACACGCTCGGAGAACGACGCGTCGAACAAGGGGCGGGAGGCGGCCGTCACCGCGTTGAGCATGGTTGGTGTGCTGGGCGCGGTGTCCTCCGTCTCGTCGGGCTCCCGGGTCGGATTCTCGGTTGGCAAGCGCTGATGCTCCGCCTGGTTCTCCCGAAGGGGTCACTGGAGCGGGCGACGTTGGAGCTCTTCGCAGCGGCGGATCTGAGCGTGATCCGCTCATCGGACGTCGACTACCGCGCCACCATCGACGACCCCCGCATCGCCGAGGTCCGCATCCTGCGCCCGCAGGAGATACCGCTCTACGTCGCCGACGGCCTGTTCGATATCGGCATCACCGGCCGCGACTGGGTGGAGGAGCGGGGAAGCAAGGTGACCTCGCTCGGCGTGCTGCACTACTCCAAGGCCACCGCCAACCCGATCCGGGTGGTGTTGGCGGTCCCCATCGACTCGCCGGTCTCCTCGGTTGCCGACCTGGCCCGGTCGGCAACCGGCGCCTCGGGCGCGCTCCGGGTGTCGACCGAGTATCCGGAATTGACGCGCCGGTACCTCGATGACCACGGTGTGACCGCTGATGTCAGCCTCTCCTACGGGGCTACCGAGGCCAAGGTCCCCGACATCGCCGACTGTGTGGTGGAGATCACCGAGACGGGTCGGGCGCTGCGAGCCGCGGGCCTCAAGATCGTGGAGACCCTCCTCGTGTCCTACACCGAGCTCATCGCCAATCCGGAGGCCACCCAGGACCCGCAGAAGCGGCACGCCATGGGCCAGTTGCTGACCCTCTTGCAGGGGGCGTTGGAGGCGCGGGGAAAGGTCCTGGTGAAGCTCAACGTGGCCGCCGAACAGCTCCCTGGCGTGATCGAGGTCCTGCCGTCGCTCCGCTCGCCCACCGTCTCCGAGCTGTTCGGCGGTGGAGGGTTCGCGGTGGAGACGGTGGTGGAGAAGTCCGAGATCAACGAGCTGATACCGGCGTTGAAGGACCGAGGCGCCATGGACATCATCGAACTGGCCCTGTCGAAGATCGTGCACTGAGATGGCCGAGGTGCGCCCGCCCCGCCCGAACGGATCCTTTGCCCTGGCGCCGGTGGGGGGTGCTCCCCTCGTCGGGGACGTGGTCGAGTTCGACGACCAGCGGGGGCTGGGCACGGTGGAGTACGGACCCGGGCGGCAGCTGTCCTTCCACTGCACGGCGATCACCGATGGGACCCGCCGGATCGCGGTGGGGACGGTCGTGGCCTTCGTGGTCGGTGCCAGTCATCTCGGTCGACTCGAGGCCCGCTCGGTGCGTCCCCTGCCCGGGGTGGTGCCACCGGGGTCCACCCTGACCTCGGTGGTGACCCGATCGGACCGGCCATCGGACATCGGCACGGCCCACCGGGAAGCCGTCGTCGCCCCGAGCGCCGCCGCCAGCCAGCCGGTGCCGGACCAGTCGAGCTACTCGGTCCCCGAGCCGGCGTCACCGGGGTGGGCGTCCGTGGGGTCCGGTGGACGCCCACCCGGGGGCGGCGAACCGGCAGTCGGTGCGGGCCTGTTCGACTGGGAATCGGCACCGCCGGGACCTTCCACCCGGCCAGGACCGTCGGTCCCCTCGACGGATCCCCCCCCACCGTCGGGATCGGTCTCCCCGCCACCGGGGGCCGGGCCGGATCCGGAGGATCCGGAGGTGTCGCCGGGCAGATCGTCGATCGAGCCGTCAGAACCAGCGGACCCGTTGGTCCGGTCCGAGGGCGAGTCACCCCATCCGGACTTCTGGTCGCCCATCGGTAGGTCGTCGAGTGGCCCACCGCCGACCTGGCGCAACCCGGTCACCCCGGGGCCACCTCCCGGGTCGGCGCCCGACTGATCTGCGGGGCCAGCGGCGATTTCGCGGTCCGGGCGCACGTCTGGGTCCTCGTAGGGATTGCCCAGGATGTTTCGGGCCATATCGATGACCACCGCGCTGTCGGCATCCTCCTTGGTGACCACGCCGAGCAGCGGTGCGGCCAACAGCCCGGCGACGATACCGGCGTCGGCCATCGACTCGGCCTGCACAACGCTCCACTTCCAGAGGCGCCCGACCATGTCGGGGCTCGACGCGGTCCGAGCCGGATACTTGAGCCAGCAGTTCACCGTGGCGTGGGCCAGGCCGGTGGCGGCGGGGAACAGCCAGATCAACCGATAGTTGCCGGTGGCGTCGATGACCACGGCTGCGATGTAGGCGAGTACGACACTGCACAGGTTGAACGGGGCCAGGAGCACGCCGAGTCGTTCGCCCAGACCGCCGGCCCGCGGCAGGAGCTGGAGAAGCAACGGAGCCATCACGATCAGATAGGCCCCGACGAATGGTGCCCCGATGTAGCTGAGGACGACCGCCTGCCACAGGTGGGTGTCGAAGTACTGCACCCCGGCCAGTACTGCCCCGACCAGCGGGGCCCCGATGGCCAGCTGCATGGGGGTGAGTTTCCGGCTGAGCGGGATCCCGAGTGCGATGCCGACCACGAAGATCGGCACCGAGGTGGCCAGGCCGGCGATGGTCTGGGCGCTCGCTCCCGCATGGAGGACCCGCTGGAAGAACAGGATGGCCACATACGCCGTCGATCCCACTCCCGACCAGAAGAGGAGCGATCCTCCGATGAGAACTTTGGCATTGGGACCGGCCAGGATGTCCCGCAGCTCGTCGCGAGTGGGCCGGGCTCGTTGCTTGCGGTCGACCTCGGCGCCGTAGGTGGCGGTGGGTGCCTCGCGCACCAGGAGCAGGACGACGATCCCGACGCCGATCATGATCGCCGCCGCCACCTGGAAGGGAAGGTTCCAGGTGGCGGGATCGTTCTGCTTCCACGAGGCGATCACCGTCCCCTTGATGGTCAAGCTGGCCAATTCACCGAGGACCGTGGTGAGGAGAAGCGCCTTGATCCAACGACTGCGACCGAACACCTCGGGCACCACCGCCACGTTGGTGAGCGTGAACACGGCCGACGCCTGGCCGGCGATCAGGATCAACAGCACCAGCGGCCAGTAGCCGTGGACCACGGTGAACATCCACGTGCTGACACCCATCACGATGAGGCTGGCCGCCATGAACGGCGTCCGCCGCCCGACGCGGCTGCGGCTGCGGTCGCTGATCCGTCCGACCACCGGAAAGGTGAGCCAGCTGACCAACCGATCGGCGGTCAGCGCGAAGGTGACGGCCAAGGCACCCGAGGCGCGCTGTTGGACGTAGAGGGTGATGAGCACACCGGACACCGCCAGATTGGCCTGGGGACCCACCAGCCCGATGGACAAGCCCACGAAGCTCCGGACACGGGACGGGTCGATGCCACCGGAGCCGGCTACTGGGGGTGCACCCGCCTGGCCGGCAGGATCCGACCCTTCCGTCGAGCCCGACTCGGGGTCCGACGAGTCCTCAGCCCCCCCGGTCACCCGCCGGCGTCGGGCTCGGCGTCGGCCTCGGGCGGTCCGGCATCCGGGGTCGGGTCCGGGCCGGCGGACCCGCCGTTGGCCCCGGCCGCAGAGGCCAGGTCGGCTCCCGCCCGCTGGGCACCGTCGATCTGCACGAAGGCGAGGCGGAGTTGGCTGAGGCCATCCTTGAGCTGGTCCTCGGACTCGCCGAGACGACCCTCGAGGCCGGCCACCAGACAGCCCAGTGCGTCGATGGCCAGTCGGGCCTGGACGAGCAGGGGCGGCTGTTGGGACAGGTACACGGCGGCCAGTTCGAAGAGTCCGTAGCAGTGGTTGGCCACCACCACCTCGACCGGTGAATTGACCAATTCCCGGCGTAGGGCGGCGGCCTGCTCGGCCAGCGCCTCCTCGTCCATGTCGGGCGGGCCGTCCGGATCGATCGGGTCGGCGGAGGTCGGGCCTCGGGGGTCCCTCGGGCCGTCGTCCCCGCCTCCGGGCCCGGGCCGGGCGATCGGCCGCTCGCCATCGGGTGTCCAAAGAGAGCTCACGACTGGTAGCCTAAAGCACTGATAGACGAGGAAGCGGAGTCCCGCAGTCGAGGACTCCCACCCGGCCACTACGTGTCATGAGCATGTGCGCCGGGTCTACGGGACCGGTTGGCCGACATTGCGTCGGTGCGTCGGGAGGTGGCTCCGCTCCTTAGAGACAGGTCACGGGAGGTCCGTGACCCGAAGATAGGGAGTGAAGTCGAATAGCAGCCACCGTCACCACAAATGAAACTCGCATCAATGACCGCATCCGCGCCCGCGAAGTGCGCCTGGTCGATCCCGATGGGGAGCAGTTGGGCATCAAGCTGTTGCCCGAGGCGCTGGCCATCGCCCGGCAGCTCGATCTAGATCTGGTCGAGGTCGCCCCCGGGGCCAATCCGCCGGTCTGTCGCATCATGGACTATGGAAAATTCAAGTTCGATGCGGCCCAGCGGGCCAAGGAGTCGAGACGCAAAGCGGTCCATGTGGGGATCAAGGAGATGAAGTACCGGCCGAAGATCGGGCCCGGCGACTTCGACACCAAGACCCGACAGGTGGCTAAGTTCCTCGAGGAGGGACACAAGGTCAAGATCACCATCATGTTCCGGGGCCGAGAGGTCTTCCATCCGGAGCTGGGCAAGAAGATCCTCGACCGGATCGCCGAGCAGATGGATGGCATGGGGAAGTCCGAAGCGGTCCCCCGGCTCGATGGCCGGAACATGGTGATGGTGCTGGCGCCGGACAAGCGGGCCAAGCAGTCGGCTGCGTCGAAGAGCCCGACGCACGGGTCCGGCACCAACGGTTCGGTGCCGACGGACAGGGTGGCGGGAGGTGAGACGGCGGGGAGCGAGCAGGCGGCCACCGCCGCACAGCCGAGTGAACAGGTGAGTGAACCAGCGAGTGGACGAGATGGTGAAGCCACCGAGGCGAGATCGTCGTCCACCGGAGACGGCGCCCCCGAGGCGGCGGCGGAGCCATCCACGCCTGAAGAGTCGAGCGAAGGAGAAGGAACACACGATGCCAAAGATGAAAACTGACAGTGGGGCCCGCAAGCGGATCAAGGTGACCGGTACGGGCCGTCTGCGTCGTCGCAAGGCGTTTCGCTCGCATCTGTTGGAGGGGAAGTCGAGCGTCCGCAAGCGCCGTCTCGGACGTGAGACAGATTTCGCCCCGGGCGACGCCCGACAAGCCAAGCGGATGCTCGGCCTCTAGCACTCATCCCGTCCGCCGCACTGCGGCGTCTGTAAGACAGTCGGTCGGGGCCAGCTGGCCCGCTGGGAGCCTTTCGCCCGGGTCCGCCGCCGTTCCCGATGGGGAGCACGGTCGTCCCGAGCCCCGATATCGACTGGCCGCCCATCTGCCCCCGGTCCGACAAGGCCCCCTCACGAAAAGGAGACACCCGTGGCCCGTGTAAAGCGCGCAGTACACGCCAAGAAGCACCATCGCGCCATCCTCGAGCAAGCCCAGGGTTACTACGGCAACAAGAGCCGCTCGTTCCGCGCTGCCAACGAGCAGGTCATGCACTCGATGCAGTACGCCTACCGGGACCGTCGTGCCCGCAAGGGCGACTTCCGCCAATTGTGGATCCAGCGGATCAACGCCGCGGCACGGCTCAACGGGACCAGCTACAGCCGGTTCATCGCCGGGCTCCATCGGGCAGACGTGGAGGTCGACCGTAAGGTCCTCGCCGATCTCGCCGTGACCGAGCCGGAGGCCTTCGCTTCGTTGGTGAAGGTGGCCAACGATGCACTGGCCGATGGCCGAGCGAGTGCTGAGGCCAGTTCCTGAGCCAGGTCGAGCTCGCCTTCACCCATCACCGGGTACGCCGAGTCCGGCAACTGCTCCGCAAGCGCAGCCTGCGCGCCAAAGAGCAGTCACTGGTAGTGGAGGGCGCCGAGCTGGTGTCGATGGCCTTGGAGTCGGGTACCCCGGTCGAGTCGGTGTACGTGGCGCCCGAAGGACGCAGTAATCCTGCGGTCACGGTCGTGGTGGAGCAGGTCTTCGCGGCCGGCGGGCGCGTGTTCGACCTGGCCCCGGGAGTCATCGAGCGCATCTCGGACACGGTCAGCCCGCAGCCGATCATCGCGGTGGTGGGGTTCGGCGCGCCCCCCCTGGCAGATCTCGACCAGGCGTCGATGGTGGTCGTGTGCGTCGACGTACGCGACCCCGGCAACGCCGGGACGATCATCCGGACCGCGGACGCGGCCGGCGTCGACGCGGTGGTGTGCTGCGACGGGACGGTCGATCCCACAAATCCCAAGACGGTGCGGGCATCGGCCGGGTCGCTCTTCCACATTCCGGTGGTGGTGGGCGGAGACGCGGGCACGGTCATCGAGCAGCTCCGAGCCTGGGGACTGACCATCGTCGGCTCCGGCGTCCGGGACGGGGGCGACTACGCCACGTTCGACTGGTGCCAACGGGTGGCGGTCCTCTTCGGCAACGAGGCATCGGGCCTCGACGCGCCGATGAGAAGGGTCCTCGACGCCAGTGTCTCGATACCGATGGTCGGTCGAACCGAGTCGCTCAATGTGAGTGTTGCCGCCGCCGTGCTCTGCTTTGAGGCGCTCCGGCAGCGCCGGGCGGCCGGGATCGGACCCGGGCCTCGCGCCACCGGCCCACCCCGGGGTTCTACCATGCAGGGGATGGAAGGAGTACCGGGCGGGCCGGCGGAACCGATGGGTGACGGGCACGGGGAGCGGGCCCGATGACCGATGCCCCTGACCACGACCCCGACTCCGACCCGGAATCCCTCGACCTCGAGGGCCTGGTCGAGCGGGCCCGAGATGCGGTCGCCGGTGCCGGCACCACCGAGGAGATTCGCCAAGTGGGCGCGGCGCTGGCGGGAAAGAAGTCGGCGCTCGCCCAGGCCTCCCGCCGTCTCGGCTCCCTCGAGCCCGACGCCCGCAAGATGCTCGGGCAGCGATTGCACGAAGCCAGGAGCGCCGTCGAGGGGCTCATCGAGAAGCGACGGGTCGAGATCAGCTTCGAGGAGCTCTCGCGTGAAATGGCCGACAGCCGGATCGATCTCACCGAATTCATCCCTGGGTCCGTCGCCGCTCCCGCACTCCCGGGCCACCTCCACCTGGTCTCGCTGACCCGTGACGAGCTCGAGGATGTCTTCGTCGGAATGGGTTTCGAGGTGGCGGAGGGACCCGAGATCGAGACCGATTGGTTCAACTTCGGCGCCCTCAACATCCCCCCCGCACACCCGGCGCGGGGAATGTGGGACACCCTCTACCTCAACCTCGGCGCTCCAGAGACCACGCTGCTGCGTACGCACACCTCGCCCGTTCAGATCCACCTGATGGAGGAGGCGGTCATCAGCGGCGGACTCCCCATTCACGCAGTGATGCCCGGGCGGTGCTATCGACGGGACACTCCCGACGCCCGCCACCTCCCGGTGTTCCACCAGATCGAGGGTCTGGTGGTGGACAAGGCGATCACCTTCGCCGACCTGGCCGGGACCATCGAGGTGTTCACCACCGCCTACTTCGGTCCCGACATCCATTCGCGCCTCCGGCCCGCCTACTTCCCGTTCACCGAGCCGTCCGCAGAGTTCGAGGTGACCTGCACCATCTGTCACGGAGTGGGATGCCGGACGTGCTCGGAGACCGGATGGATCGAGCTCGGTGGCTGCGGCATGGTGGATCCTGCCGTCTTCGCCGCGGTTGGTATCGATCCCGAGGAGTGGGCCGGTTTCGCCTTCGGCTTCGGGATCGATCGGTGCGCCCAGATGCGCCACCAGATTGCCGACATGCGCGCACTGACCGAGAACGACATCCGATTCCTGCGCCAATTCTGATGAGCCCGCCCAGAGGCGAGCGCCGATGAGCAAGGCCTGAGAGGATCGCCGTGCGAGTTCCGCTTTCGTGGCTTCGAGACTTCGCCCCGTTCGTCGGGGAGCCGGCCGACCTGGTCGCCAGCCTCGACGACCTCGGGTTGGTGGTCGAGGAGGTTGAGGTGGTGGGGGAGGGCCTGGGCGACGTGGTCGTCGTCCGGGTCGAGGGGATCTCGCCCATCGAGGGAGCCGACCGGATTCGAAAAGTGGTGGTGGACGACGGCAACGGACCCATCGACGTGGTGTGCGGGGCATGGAACTTCGCCGTGGGTGATCTGGTTCCGCTGGCCCCGGTGGGCGCTGTGCTACCCGGGGGCTTCGAGATCGGTCGCCGGAAGATGAAGGGGATCTTCTCCAACGGGATGCTCTGTTCGGGCCAGGAGCTCCAGCTGTCCGACGACCACGAAGGGATCCTCCGGTTGAACGATGTCGCCGGCGCGGTGGTCGGCAACCCACTGGCCGAGGCGCTGGGCATCGAGCCCGACGTGATCTTCGATCTGTCCGTCGAGGCCAATCGCCCCGATGCCTGGAGCGTGGCCGGGGTGGCCCGGGACCTGGCCGCCCGCTTGGGAGTGCCCTTCTCCATCCCGGACAGTGCCTCCCTCGGGCCGAAGGGGTCTGCCCGCGGCGACCCGTTGGTCGAAGCCAGCAGCGGAGCTCCCGCCGTGGGGGAGCCCGTCGACACGCTGACCTCGGTACGGGTCGAGGATCTGGAGCTGTGCCCGCGATTCACCGCCCGGGTGATCACCGGTATCGAGCTGGCGCCGTCCCCGCCCTGGTTGGCGCGCCGCCTGACCCTGGCCGGGATGCGTCCCATCAACAACGTGGTGGATGCGTCCAACTACGTCATGCTCGAGCTCGGACAGCCCACCCATCCCTACGACCTCGACCGGCTGGGCGGTCACGGTCTGGTCATTCGGGGTGCCCGGCCGGGGGAGACGCTGGTGACCCTCGATGGCGTCGAGCGCACCCTCGGCCGACCCGGCCCCGGGCTCGGGGATACCGGCCAGGACTGCCTGATCTGCGACGCCGACGGGGCGCCGGTTGGCATCGGGGGCGTGATGGGGGGCGCATCGGCCGAAATCGACGCCACCACCTCGCGGGTCCTCCTCGAGGCTGCCTACTTCGATCCCATGGCCATCGCCAGGACCTCCAAGCGGCTGGTGCTCCGGACCGAGGCCTCAGCTCGTTTCGAGCGCGGCTGCGATCCGGCGGGGATCGATCGGGCGGTGTCCCGGTTCATCGACCTGTTGGCGCTCACCGTCGGTCCGTCGATGCGGGTGGCCGCCGGAACGATCGACGTCGCCGGGGACGTTCCCGCGCCGGTGACCCTCGACGTGCGCCCAGCGAGGATCAACGCCCTGCTGGGCACCGAGCTCACCGCCAGTGCCATCACCGATCTGTTGGCCCCGCTCGGAATCGTCACCAGTGCGCCGACCGGTGGGAGCGACACCCTGCTGCGGGTGACCGTACCCACCTTTCGACCCGACATCCGACCGTCGCCGATGGGGGAGGCGGACATCGCAGAGGAGGTGGCCCGCACCTACGGGTACCGGCGGATCGCCCGCCGCATGCCCTCATGGCCCCAGCCCGGCCGACTGACCGGGTACCAGCGCGACCGGAGGCTGCTCAAAAGGGCGCTGTGTGGGGTGGGCGGTAGCGAAGCGTGGACCACGACCTTTGTGTCGGAGACCGACCAGGTCCGGGCGGGTTTCGATCCACCATACGTGGAGGTGACTAATCCCCTGGTGGAATCGGAGCGGTTCCTGCGATCCTCGATGGCACCCGGCTTGATCCGAGCGGTCATCTACAACACCGAGCGCCGCCAGGGGAACGTGCGTCTGTTCGAGGTGGGAACCGTGTTCATCTATCCCGACGATCCCCCAGCAGACCCGGAGGACGGACCGCCGGCCGACACCCCGGAGCGTTTGAGCGCCATCTTCGCGGGAGCCGGGGACGATGCCTGGACGGCGGTGGCGGCGTGGCGCATTATCGCCGACACCCTCGGGATCGCCGACTGGGTGATGGGAGACCGACCACACCTCGGCCCTGCTTCGCGAGCGGTTCACCGCTACCGGTCTGCCTCGATCTCTAGCATCGTCACCACACCGCCGGACGAGTACGGCGTCACCGAGCACCCGTCGGAGCTGGGCGTGGTCGGTGAGCTCGACCCCACCCTGGTCGGCGAGTACGACCTTCTCGGCCCCGACGGGCGCCCGCGGCGGGTGGGCTGGCTCGATCTGGACATCGGGGTGCTCCTCGATCGGGAGCGCGTGCCGCGGCGAGCCGGCAGCGCCCGACCGATCTCGCGGTTCCCCTCCTCGGACGTCGACCTCGCCTTTGTGGTCAAGGATTCGGTGCCGGCCGGATCGGTGGAGCGGACGCTGGTCAAGGCCGGAGGTGAGCTGTTGGAGTCGATCGAGCTGTTCGACGTGTTCCGGGGACCGAGCCTGCCGGAGGTCTCGCGGAGCCTTGCCTTCCACCTGCGATTCTGCGCACTGGATCACACCCTCACGGACGACGAGATCGTCCGGCTGCGAACGGGCTGTATCGATTCCGTCGAGAAACGGCACCACGCCACGCTCCGCTGATCAGGCTCCGCTGCTCACGAGGTGGCGATTGATGCGCGCTGAACTAGATGCGCTCCTCCAGAGGCAGGTCGAGGTTCTCCAAGGCCAGCGTCGAGCGTGACCCGAGCCACGGGACCAATCGGCGGCGATCGTCGGGGGCGAAGGAGTCGAAAAAGGCCAGCCCGACCAACTCGGAGGCGCCATCGGGGTCATCGCTGCACTCGATGAGGTGCTCGACCAGCCCGAGGGCCCGCTGCAGGACGGTGCGCTCCGATTCGAGTGCCACCAGCCGCTCGGCCACGAAGTCAGACAGACCCATGAGGATCAGCGGTCCACCGGGATCGTCGTCGCACCCCGCCACCAGGGCGAGGTAGCTCGGAGCGAACTCGGGGAGACTGGTGACCAGGGCATCGATGAAGGCCCGGAGGTCTGACGGGGGGAGAGGGGGAGGGAGGGAAGGCAACGTGGGCTCCGGCGCGGTGGCGAGTGGGGCCGAACGAGCTGCCTGTCTCCCGGTGAACGGCGAATCCGGATGAAACGAGAGGCGCCGACGGCGACGTTACCCAGGGTCGGGGAACCGGTCAAGGGTCGGCGAGTCGGTCACCGGGCCGGCTGAGCGGGTCAACTTGCCCGGTCTTGTTCGGTCTATTTGCATAATCATGCGTAATTGTGAATATACTTGCAGAGTCCCCGGACCGGAGATCGGACGTTGAGGAACATGTCATGAAGGTCGGAGTGGTTGGTGCATCGGGATACCTGGGCGTCGAGTTGCTCCGCCTCTGCGGGCAGCATCCGGATCTCGAGGTGGCCGTGGCCACCGCCGGGCACCATGGTGGGATCGACGTCGCCCAGCACACGCCGTCGCTGGCCGCCATCTATCCGGATCTGATCTACTCCGCCACGGACGCGTCGGAACTGGATGGTCTCGACGTCGTGTTCGTGGCCCTTCCTCACGGACAGTCGCAGAGCCTCGTCCCTGAGTTGACCTCCAAGGTGGGCGTGATCGTCGACCTGGGCGCCGACTTCCGGCTGCAGGACCCGAGCTTGTATCCGACCTGGTACGGACAGGCCCATGCCGCTCCGGAACTGCTCGGTCGGTTTGTGTACGGGCTACCGGAACTGCACCGCGAGGAATTGGTCGGCGCCCGATTGATCGCTGCACCGGGCTGCTACCCGACGGCCGCCATCCTCGCCCTTGCTCCGCTGATCCGGGCCGGAGTGATGGCCGCTCCCGGCAGCGGTGACTCCGCCGGGCAGGGGTCGTCCATCATCGTGGATGCGGCCAGCGGTGTGTCGGGAGCCGGACGGGCACCGAAGGAGTCGCTCCACTTCGGCGCCGTGGACGAGGACTTCGTGGCCTATGGGCTGCTCGACCACCGCCACACGCCCGAGATGGAGCAGGCGCTCGGGGGTTCTGTGCTGTTCACTCCCCACCTGGCCCCCATGGTGCGGGGGATCCTGGCCACCTGTTACGGCCGACCTGTCGTTCCGACCGGCGAGCCCGGTGGAGTGTCCACCGCCGACGCCATGGGCATCCTGCATGAGACCTACGACCACGAGCGGTTCATCGTGGTCACCGAGGGCTCCCCATCGACCAAGGCGACCACGGGGTCCAACTGCGCCCACCTCACCGTCCGGGTCGATGCGCGAACCGGGTGGGTAGTGGTCATCGCCGCCCTCGACAACCTGATCAAGGGTGGGGCGGGCCAGGCCGTGCAGTGCGCCAATCTGGCGCTCGGTCTGGCCGAGGGGTCGGGGCTACCGGTGGCCGGTGTCTACCCATGAGCATCACCACCCCCGAGGGGTTCGTCGCCGCCGGGCTGGCATCGGGAATCAAGGTCTCCGGGGCGCTCGACCTCGCACTGGTGGCCACCGAGGGGGGCGTCGCCGTTCCCACCGCTGCCACGTTCACCACCAACCTGGCCGCCGCCGCGCCCGTCCAGGTCAGTCGGGCCCACCTGACCGCCAACGGCGGATTGACGGCCGGCGTGGTGGTGAACAGCGGGAATGCCAACGCGGCAACCGGTGCTCGCGGTCGAGCGGATGCCACCACCATGTGCGAGCTGGTGGCGGCCGGGCTCGACGTCCCGGTGCAGCACGTCCTGGTCTGCTCCACCGGCCTGATCGGCATCACCTTGCCGATGCAGCCCGTCACCGACGGCATTCCCGCCCTGGTGGCGTCGCGCTCCGCATCGGCCGGCTCGGCGCGAGATGCGGCCATCGGAATACTGACCACCGACTCGGGGTCCAAAGAGGTGCTGATCGAGAACCCGACCTTCCGCGTGGCCGGGATGGCCAAGGGGGCCGGGATGCTTGCTCCGGACATGGCCACCATGCTGGCCTTCCTGACCACCGACGCCGCCGTGGATCCGGCTCCGTTGGCCGACCTGTTGCGGATCGCGGTGCGCGATTCCTTCAATGCCATGACCGTGGACGGTTGCACCTCGACCAACGACACGGTGGTCCTGATGGCCTCGGGCCGGGCGGGCACGATCGACCCCGCGATGGTGGGGGATGCGGTCACCGAGGCGTGCTCGACCCTGGCCGGTCAGATGCTTGCCGACGCCGAGGGTGCGTCGAAGATCGTCCAGGTCCGGGTGACCGGCGCCCGATCAGACGGCGAGGCCCATGTGGCCGCCCGGAAGGTGGCCGACTCGCTGCTGGTGAAGTGCTCGCTCAACGGGGAGGACCCGTACTGGGGACGGGTGGCCAGTGACCTGGGATCAGCGGGCGTGGACTTCGAGATGGACCGGTTGGCCATCGCCTACGGGGGGGTGACCGTGTGCCGCGACGGGATCGCCTTCGACCATGACGCCGGCGCGCTGGCCAGTCACCTGGCCGGCGCCCTGATCGACATCCACTGCCATCTCGGACTTGCCGACGGCAACGGGGTGGTCATGGGTGTCGACCTGGGCCACGGCTACATCGACGAGAACCGGACGACGTCGTGAGTGCCGATCCGGCTTCCCAGCGGGACCTCCCGGGACTGACCCCTGGTGCCAAGGCGTCGGTGCTGGTGGAGTCCCTGCCCTACATCCGCCGGTTCTGGGGCAAGGTGGTGGTGGTCAAGTACGGCGGCAACGTCCTCAGCCCCCAGCCGGGTGGCGACCGCATCGACGAGGCCACCGCCTTGGCTTCCTTCGCCGAGGACATCGTGCTCATGCGGTCGGTGGGCATGCTGCCCGTGGTGGTCCACGGGGGCGGTCCCCAGATCGGCGCCCTCATGGAGCGGGTGGGCAAGGAGGTCGAATTCCTCGATGGGTTGCGGGTCACCGACGCCGACACCATCGATTTGGTCCGGATGGTGCTGGTCGGCAAAGTCAACCGGGACATCGTGAGTTCGATCAACGTCCACGGGGCCCTGGCCGTCGGGCTCTCCGGCGAGGACGCCAATCTGATCACCGCCGTGGCCCGCTCGGAGGCGCTCGGCTACGTGGGTGACGTCGTGCACGTCGATCCGGTCATCGTCCACCAACTGCTGGCCCAGGGGCTGATCCCGGTGGTAGCCACCATCGGGACCGACCAGTCGGGGCAGGCGTTCAACATCAATGCCGACACCGCTGCCGGAGCCCTGGCCAGTGCCCTCGAGGCGGAGAAGCTCGTCTTCCTCACCGACGTGACCGGTCTCCGCGCCGTGGCCGACGACCCCTCCACCTTGATCCATCAGGCCACCGTCGCCGACCTGGAGGGGCTGCTCGCCACCGGGGCGGCCACCGGTGGGATGATCCCCAAGGTCGAGGCGTGCGCTCGAGCGGTCAGGTCAGGGGTCGGCCACGCCCACATCCTCGACGGGCGGACACCGCACGCCCTGCTGCTCGAGGTATTCACCGACGAAGGGGTGGGGACCATGGTGGGGGAGTCCGGATGAACACCGCGGCCATCGATCGTTCCGCCCTCATGCACAACTACGCTGATCCGCCGGTGACCTTCGTGCGGGGCGAGGGAAGCGCGCTCTTCGACACCTCCGGGAGGGAGTACCTCGACTTCCTCTCGGGACTGGCGGTGACCTCGCTCGGCCATGCCCACCCGGTGGTCGCCGAGGCCATCGCCGAACAGGCTCGGACCCTGTCCCATGTGTCCAACCTCTTCGGGAACACCATCGGCCCGGAGGTCGCCGTCACCCTGGATCGTCTCATCGGGGGTGGGACCGAACGGGCCGGGGGACAGGTGTTCTTCGGCAACTCCGGAGCCGAAGCCAACGAGTGTGCGTTCAAACTGGCTCGCCGATGGGCCGGCCCGGGCCGGTTCGCGGTGGTGAGTACCTGGGGCGCGTTCCACGGCCGGACTCTGGCCACGCTGGCGGCCACCGGGCAGCCTGAGAAGCAGCAGGCGTTCCTTCCCTTGCCCGATGGCTTCGACCACGTACCGTTCGACGACCTCGATGCCATGGACGTCGCCTGTGATCCCACCCGGGTGGCCGCCGTCCTGGTCGAGCCCATCATGGGCGAAGCCGGGGTGGTGGTTCCCTCCTCGGACTATCTGGTCGGCCTGCGCCAACTGTGCACCGACCGGGGGATCTTGCTGATCGTGGACGAGATTCAGACCGGACTCGGGCGCACCGGGAAGTGGTTCGGCTTCCAGCACCTCGGGGTGGAGCCGGACGTGGTGACCATGGCCAAGGCCTTGGGCAACGGCGTGCCGGTCGGGGCGTGCTGGGCCCGAGCCGAGGTGGCCGCGGCCTTCGTGCCCGGCGACCACGGCAGCACCTTCGGCGGCCAACCGCTGGCCATGGCCGCGGCCCGGGCCACGCTGGCGGTGATGGAGGCCGAGGCAGCCCCGGCCCGCGCCCGCGCCTCCGGTGACCGCCTGAGGGCCGGTCTGGAGGAGCTCCCCGGGGTTACCTCCGTCCGGGGCCAGGGGCTGTTGTTGGCCGCCGTCCTCACTAACGAGTGTGCGGTTGCCGCCTGCCGTCAGTCACTCGACGCCGGCCTGGTCATCAATGCCCCGAGCTCCAACGTCCTACGCTTCGCCCCGTCGCTCCTGGTGACCGAGGCGGAGATCGACCACGCGGTCAGCACCGTGGGCCGGGTGTTGGCCCGACTGCTGGCCGACGTCGGCTCGGGCGGGCCCGCAGCCACCCCACCCTCGGAGGACCCATCGACCTCGGGAGGGCCCGATGGTCGCTGACCGTTCGAAGGGAGCGGTGGACCCGGATCCGACCCGCCACGTCCTCGATGTGGCCGATCTCGGGGTCGACGGCCTGGCCGCGGTACTGGAACTCTCGGCCCTGTCTCCGACCGACCTGTCCGGGGTGCTGGCCGGCAAGGGAGTGGCCCTGGTGTTCGAGAAGCCCTCCAACCGGACCCGCAACAGCACGGAGATGGCCGCGGTGGCGCTGGGTGGTCACCCGGTGTACATCCAGGGACACGAGATCGGCCTCGATGTCCGAGAGTCGGCCGCTGACGTCGCCCGCACGCTGGCCTGCTACCACGCCGTGCTGTGCGCCCGGGTGATCGACCACTCCTCACTGGTCCGGATGGCGGATGCCCTCGATGCCGCCGGTGTCGCCGTGCCGGTGATCAACCTGCTCTCGGACCGGGCCCACCCGTGCCAGGCGGTGGCCGACCTGCTCACCCTCCGTCAGTTGTTCGGCGCGTCACTGGCCACCCGCACCGTCGCCTACGTGGGTGACGCCAACAACGTATGGAGGTCCCTGGCCGTGGCCGCATCCATGTCGGGGATCGCCACCCGGGTGGCCTCTCCCGACGGATACGGTCCCTCGCCGGACGATGTGGAACTGGTCGGCTCGATGGGTGGCAGCCTGTTGGTTACCGACGACCCGGCCGAGGCGGTCGCCGGGGCGGATGCCATCTACACCGACGTGTGGACGTCGATGGGCCAGGAGGGTGAGTCGTCGGCCCGCCTCGAGTCGTTCTCCGGTTTCTGTTTGGACGAGGCACTGGTGGCCGGCGCCAGTGCCGACGCGGTGGTGCTCCACTGCCTCCCGGCCCACCGCGGCGAGGAGATCACTGGCGCCGTGGTGGACGGACCCCGGAGCGTCATTTGGCAACAGGCGACCAACCGCATGCATGCCATGCGGGGTCTGCTGGCATGGGTGAGAGGCGTCGATGCCGGCATCGGGTCGGGGTCTCGATGACCAAGCACCAGCGACAGCACCGGATCACCAAACTGTTGGAGACCCGGGCGGTGGGCAGCCAGTCCCATCTGGTCGACCTGCTTGGGGCCGAGGGCATCGAGGCCACCCAGACCACCGTGTCACGCGATCTGGAGGAGTTGGGCGCGGTGAAGGTACGCCTGCCCGGTGGCGAGACCGCCTACGCCCTCCCCGAGTTGCCCTCTCACCAGGTCGCACCGGAGGACCACCTGCGGCGTGTCCTCGGCGAATGGGTAGTGGAGGCCGACCACTCCGGAAACCTGATCGTGCTGCGGACTCCGCCGGGTTCGGCCCATGTCGTAGGCTCGGCCCTCGACCGCAGTGGCTTCCCCGGGGTCATCGGGACGGTCGCCGGTGACGACACCGTGCTGGTGGTCGCCTCGGAAGCGTCCGGGGGCGCGGCAGTGGCCGATCGTCTAGCTGCCGTGGCCGGACTGGATCAGGGCACCGCGCCCGCCCCCGGTGAGAAGTCGCCGGAGCGGTCATCCGCCGCATCACGGAATTCGAAGGCACCACAGGCAAGGGGTTGATGATGACGCAGCGAGTCGTACTGGCATACAGCGGCGGGCTGGACACCTCGGTGGCGATCCGGTGGTTGATGGAGAACAAGGGCGCCGAGGTGATCGCGGTCGCCGTCGATGTGGGCCAGGCCGCCGAGTCGGGGGCCGAGGACTGGGAGGCCATCCGCACGCGGGCCCTGGCTGCCGGTGCCGTCGAGGCCACGGTCATCGATGCCCGGGCGGAGATGGCGGCGGACTTCTGCTTCCCGGCGTTGGCAGCCAACGCCAAATACGAGGGCAAGTACCCACTGGTGTCGGCACTGTCGCGTCCGGTGATCGTCAAGCACCTGGTGGCCGAGGCCCGCAGGCACAGCGCCGGCGCGGTGGCCCACGGATGTACCGGCAAAGGGAACGACCAGGTTCGCTTCGAGGTGGGCACGCGGGCACTGGCCCCCGACCTCGAGGTGATCGCCCCGGTCCGCCAGTGGGGGCTGTCACGGGAGGACTGTGTCGAATATGCGGCCACCTGGGGCATCCCGCTCTCGGTGACCAAGGAGAAGCTCTACTCGATCGACGAGAACCTCTGGGGCAGGGCGATCGAGTGCGGGGTGATCGAGGATCCCTGGAGCCAGCCCCCCGAGGACGTTTACACGATGACCCGTCCGACCGCCACCGACCCGACAGAGCTGGTCATCGGGTTCGAGTCCGGCCTCCCCGTCTCGGTCGACGGGACGTCCCTGCAACCGGCCGCGCTCATCGCCGCGGTCAACCGCATCGTCGGTTCCTACGGGTTCGGCCGGCTGGACATGGTGGAGAACCGCCGGGTGGGGATCAAGAGCCGCGAGGCCTACGAGTGCCCGGCGGCCCTCGCCCTGTTGATGGCGCACGCCGATCTGGAGGACCTCACCCTCGAGCGCGATCTCCATCACGAGAAGATCCGGCTGGAGCCCCGATGGTCGGAACTGGTCTACGACGGACTGTGGTTCTCGCCGCTCAAACAGGCGCTCGATGCATTCTTCGCCGAGTCCCAGCGCCATGTCACCGGTGAGGTGCGGCTCCGCCTTGACCGCGGCCGGTGCTGGGTGGTGGGTCGGCGCAGTCCGGTCAGCCTCTACGACCATGGTCTGGCCACCTACGACGCCAGTGACACGTTCCGGCACCAGGACGCGGAGGGCTTCGTGCGACTGTGGGGCTTGGGCGTCGCCACCTGGTCCGCCGTCCAGCGGGGACCAACCGATCCTTCTCGGGGCGGAACTGCGGCTGAAGCGTCCCGATGACCCTCTGGCATGGCCGCCTCGGCGATGGCACCGCAGACGCGGTCATGGACTATTCGTCGAGCCTTCACTTCGACCGGGTCCTGGCCTTCGACGACCTCGTTGGTTCGCGCGCCCATGTGCGAGGACTGGGCCGGGGGGGACTCCTGGGTGACGACGAGTTGGTCGAGCTGCTGGACGCCCTCGACCAGGTGGAGGGCGAATTGACCAGTGGGGCGTTCGCCTTCCTCCCTGACGACGAGGACATCCACACCGCCGTCGAGCGACGGGTGACCGAGATCGCCGGCGACGTCGGCGCCAAACTGCACACCGGGCGGAGCCGCAACGACCAGATCGCCACCGATCTGCGGCTGTACGCCAAACGCGAGCTGCGCCAGGTGGCGTCCGAGATCATCGCCCTCCAAGAGGTGCTGGTCACCAGGGCCAAGGAGGCGGGAGACGCCTATCTCCCCGGGTACACCCATCTCCAGCGCGCCCAACCGGTGCTCCTCGCCCACCACCTGCTGGCGCACGCATGGGCGCTGTCCCGGGACGTCGACCGACTGCTGGCCACGGTGGATCGACTGGACGTGTCTCCCTTGGGGGCGGGAGCCCTGGCCGGGTCGTCGTTGGCCCTCGACCCTGACGGCGTGGCCGAGGACCTCGGATTCAGAGCGCGTTTCGAGAATTCCCTCGACGCGGTGTCCGACCGCGACTTCGTGGCCGAGGCCCTCTTCGATCTTGCCCTCCTCGGGGTCCATCTGTCCCGCATCGGTGAAGAGTTGGTGGTGTGGACCACCGAGGAGTTCGGGTTCGCGGTACTCGACGACTCGTTCGCCACGGGCAGCTCGATGCTTCCCCAGAAGAAGAACCCCGACGTGGCCGAGCTGGCCCGGGGCAAGGCAGGACGCCTCATCGGCAACCTGACCGGACTGCTCAGCACCCTCAAGGGTCTCCCGCTCTCGTACAACCGCGACCTGCAAGAGGACAAGGAGCCCCTCTTCGATTCGGTGGCCCAATCCCACCTGGGTCTGGTAGCCCTGACCGGTCTGATGGCCACGGTCAGCTTCGAGACCGACCGGATGCAGGCCGCCGCCGACGGCTCGGCGCTGGCGGCGGTCGACCTGTCCGAGTGGCTGGTGCAGCAGGGCATGCCATTCCGACAGGCCCACGCGGTAGTGGGCGGACTGGTCCGGGACTCGATCGAGCGCCATGTCCCCCTGGCCGAGCTGGTCGAGGCCCATCCGGCACTGGGGGCCGACGCCGCCTCCCTTCTCCACCCGGGCATCGCCGTCACCCGGCGGACCACTCCCGGCAGTGCTGGTCCGCTGGCCGTCAAGATCCAACTGGAGCGGTTCGTTCACCGGCTGGAGTCGGACCGTAGCCGCACCCACCAGGACGACTGAGCGCCGCCGCCATCGCCGGCGCTCCGTGTAACGGCGATCGGTCACCGGATACTGGTGGCCATCTGCCCCGATGCGTGGTTGCACCGGTCCCATCGTCGGTTTGGAGGTCCCCGAGCTGACCGTGTGGGCGGTCTCGCAGATGGCAGGCTGGTCCCGTGATCGTCCTCGTCCTGATCGGATTCCTCGGCGGGATGGTGTGCGGGATCTCGCCGTGCATCCTGCCGGTGCTCCCGGTGATCTTCGCCGCCGGGGCGGCCAGTGGCCTGCACGAGGACGACCCACCCCCGGTGCGTTCCGACCCCGATGTCGGAACCATGGCGTCACCCGCACTGGTGGGGGCCGGGGTCGGCTCCCGTTCACCGCAGGGAGGCCGGGTCGAGGTCGCCACCGGCCGGGACGAGCTCGACCCCAGCGCGGAGCGTGTCGACGAACCGCCAGATCCGGCCGGCGCCGAGGATCACCGGTCAGAGCTGCGCCGGCGCCGGCGGCCGTTCGCGGTGGTGGGTGGGCTGGTACTGAGCTTCTCGGTGTTCACGCTGATCGGATCGTGGCTCCTGAGCGCCCTCGGCCTGCCCCAGGACGCGCTGCGATGGATCGGGCTGTTCGTCCTCGGCGTCGTAGGGCTGGGACTGATCATCCCGCCGCTCGGTGACCTCCTGGAGGTGCCCTTCGCCCGGCTCAGTAGGGGAAGGCAGCGCACCGAGGGCGGGGGGTTCATCCTGGGGCTCAGTCTGGGCCTGGTGTTCGTTCCCTGTGCCGGACCCGTCCTCGCCGCCATCACCGTGGTCAGCGCCACCCACCGCTTCGGCCTCTCCGCCTTCGTGCTCACCGCCGCCTTCGCTGTTGGGGTGGCTGTTCCTCTGCTGGTCTTCGCCGTGCTCGGACAGCGCCTGACGGCACGGATGCGACTGGTGCGCTCGCAGGCGGCCAGGCTGCGCCGGGTGGTGGGCGTGGTGCTGGTGGTCACCGCACTGGCCATCGCCCTCAATCTGACCGACGGGCTCCAGCGGGCACTGCCCGGCTACACCGACGTCCTCCAGAGCCACGTCGAAGGCAACGCGTCGGCCAAGACGGCACTGGCCGGAGTGACCGGCAACAACTCCGACGCCGTGCTGACCGCCTGCAACGACGGAAACCCGACGCTCCAACAGTGCGGGTCGGCCCCGGCGATCCGAGGGATCGCCAAATGGTTGAACACCCCGGGGGATAAGCCGTTGTCGATCGCCGGGTTGCGGGGCCGGGTGGTACTGGTGGACTTCTGGACGTACTCGTGCATCAACTGCCAGCGCTCGCTTCCCCACGTCGAAGCGTGGAACCGGGCCTACGCTGCGGACGGTCTCACCGTCATCGGGGTACACACCCCCGAGTTTGCTTTCGAGCACGTGATCTCCAACGTCACCCAGGCGGCCAAGCAGCTCGGGGTGTCCTATCCCATCGCCATCGACAACAACTACGCCACCTGGAACGCCTACGAGAACGAGTACTGGCCGGCCGAGTACCTGATCGACGCCACCGGGCACGTGCGGCACGTCGACTTCGGCGAGGGGGAGTACGGCCAGACCGAGTCGTTCATCCGCCAGCTTCTGGTCGCTGCCCACCCAGGTGTGGTCCTGCCCCGGCGGACCGACGTCGCCGACCTCACCCCGACCGAGCAGACCACGCCGGAATCGTACCTCGGGTATCAGCACCCCCAGAACCTGGCCGGCCAGACGGTGACGGAGGACCAGATGTCCACCTATCAGACCCCGGCGTCGATCCCCCCCAACGAGTACGCCTACGGCGGTCAGTGGTCGATCGGCAGCGAGAGCGCCACGGCCGGTGCCGGAGCCACCCTGTCGCTCAGCTTCGAGGCCCGGGACGTCTACCTAGTGCTCGGGGGGTCCGGCACCCTCAGGGTGTCGATCAACGGGATCCCCAGCCGGACGGTGACCGTGAGCGGGGAGCCCCGGCTCTACCAGTTGGTCGGAGCGGACACCTATGAGCAGGGGCTCTTGTCCCTGGCCGCCTCTCCGGGGGTGCAGGCCTATGACTTCACCTTCGGGTGATCGACCAGGGGTGCCCAGAATCGGACAATTGCCACAACGGTGAACAGATGGTGAGATGCGGTCGTAGTACTGGGCGAAACCACTGGAAACGAGGTCATTCACATGGGAACACTCATCGGACGCAGCCTGCCGCGATCAGCCCGGCCATCCCGATGGCTGGTCGGTGCTGCCCTCGGCGCGGTGATGCTGGTTGCCGCCGCGTGTAGTTCGGGCGGGGCATCGACTCCCACCTCGACCACGTCGGTCAAATCGCCTACCGCCAGCACCTCGCACCCGACCAACACCACCAAGCCTTCCGGTGGATACGGCTACTGAGCTGACCATCTTGAGGGGTCACGTCGAGGATCAATGTGCCGATAGGGTTCGCCAGGTGACCCCACCCGGTGGCTCGCCACCGCCGGCCCCTGAGCCATCCGAGGACGGTAGTCCAGTGGCAGACGAGCAGGGGCTGAACGACGCCTTCGTCGCCTATCGGACCGAGTTGACCAGCCTCGCTCGGCGGACGCTGGGGAGTGCCCATCTGGCCGAGGACGCCGTTCAGGAGACCTTCGCCCGCGCCTGGCGGTCGCGCCATCGATATGACTCGACCCTGGGTTCGTTGCGGACCTGGCTGTACTCGATCGAGCGGAACCTGCTCGTGGACATGGCGCGCAGCCGACAGCGCCAAGACACCCGTGACTCGTGGTTGGCGGTCACCTCCGAACCGATCGTCGACCATGTCGAGCGGGCCATGACGTCGTGGCAGGTGGAAGAGGCGGTTCGACACCTGACCCCCGAGCATCGGACGGTGGTCGTGGAGATCTACCTGAAGGGACGCAGCAGCAAGGAAATGGCCGAACGCCTCGCCGTCCCCGAGGGCACGGTGCGGAGCCGTCTCTTCTATGCCCTCAAGGCATTGAGGTTGACGCTCCAGGAGATGGGGTGGGGGCAATGACCTCTGGTGACTGCACGGAGTGGCGGGGCATTCTGGCCATGAGCGCCATCGGGCGTGCCAGTGTCGAGGAGGACCGGGCACTCAGCGAGCATCTCGAGCACTGCGATCAATGCCAACAGGACGCCGACGAGGTGCGTTTCGCTGCCACTGCGCTCGAGTTTCTGGACCGCGCCCCGGTCGACCTCCTCGAGTCGGAGCCGGGATCGAGGGACCCGTTTGTCGGGAGTGCCTACGACAGGGACCCAGGAGGCCGGCGGGAGGAGCACACGCCCGAATCGGCACCCGACGGGGTGGCCGACCTCCCGGCGATACGCCGCCGACGGCAGCGGATGACCGTGGCAGCCATCACTGCCGCCGGGGTGGCGGCCGCCGGCATCGCCCTGGTGGTACTGGGGAGCGTCTCGGCACCATCGGGTAAGACGGTGGCGCTCACCGGGGCGCACGGGGTGACGGCCTCGGTCTCGCTGACTTCCGAGTCGTGGGGCACTCGGGCCACGCTTCGAGAGTCGGGGCAGGCAGCCGGCGAGGTGCTCACCGTGTCGATGAAGACTGCGTCGGGACGGTGGTGGGTGGCGGGGAGCTACCGGACCACCGGGCGGCAGGGCACCATGGAGGTGCAGCTGTCCTGCGCGGTACCCTCCAGCCAGATCACCGACGTCTGGGTCAGCGACCAGGCCGGGCATACGGTGCTGAACGGCTACGTCAGCTGAACGAATGGGCTCCGGCGGTCGGTTGGCATCGGCGGGCCGTAGGGCGCGCCGAGCGTGGGCCCCGCAGGCTCGGCCGATTGACACGCCTGGCCGCATGGGATACTGTAACTAGTCCTGTGAACGACCCGCGAGGGCGTGTGCAGGCACCTACAGAATGGGGCTCTTGCTCCTGCCTGTGGAGATTCCGGCACCAACGCCTTCGGCGAGTGCCCGGTCGCTCCTTGAAAACGGAATAGTGATAGCCAAAAGTCAGTGCGGGCGATCGCGGGGAAACCCGAGATCGCTAGTCAATTTAAGCATTGAACGGACAATGTCTGTTCTTTGCCAGTATTCAGTTGACCGAGAGGATCAGTGTCCTCGAGGTCAGCTCTTCGATTTCGGATGGACCTTCGGGTCCTGATGAGGTCTCAATGGAGAGTTTGATCCTGGCTCAGGACGAACGCTGGCGGCGTGCCTAACACATGCAAGTCGAACGAGGTCCAACCGGTAGCAATACTGGTGAAGATCAAGTGGCGAACGGGTGAGTAGCACGTGAGCAACCTGCCCCGAAGACCGGGACAACACCGGGAAACCGGTGCTAATACCGGATGTCCTCACCAGGTCGCATGGCCTGGTGAGGAAATGGATTCCGCTTCGGGAGGGGCTCGCGGCCTATCAGCTAGTTGGTGGGGTAATGGCCTACCAAGGCATCGACGGGTAGCTGGTCTGAGAG
>Ga0182018_10000749_pt1 | contig 40568 bp, 30 predicted proteins | sample 812P2MmetaG_FD_120490 | JGI IMG/M metagenome (GOLD analysis project Ga0182018, IMG submission 120490) | Permafrost microbial communities from Stordalen Mire, Sweden - 812P2M metaG | ecosystem: Environmental > Terrestrial > Soil > Wetlands > Permafrost | place: Sweden: Stordalen | collected... | reverse complement strand
GCGCGCGCGGCGCGGTCGGCCCGCTTCACGAGCTCAACGCGATCCGCGAAGGCGGTCTCGGTGGGTGCGGTGAGGACGGGATACAGATTGTGACGGGCGCCTTCGCTGAGATCGAATTTCTCGACTTTGCTGGGGCCGGCGGCGATGCAGGCGGCGACGCGCGCGGCTTTGCGGATGCGTTCGGGGGAGAGGTCGTCGCTGTAGGCGTAGCCGGTCCGCTCGCCGGAGATGACGCGGACGCCGACTCCCATGGAAACGCCTTGGGCAGCGCTTTTCACCATCGACTCGTCGATTCCGATGGAGCTGGTGAGGAGATATTCGAAGTAGAGGTCGGCGTAATCGCCGCCGTGGGAGAGCGCCTCCGCCAAATACCCCTCCAGATCGCCCCTCGTGATATGGAATCTAGTCGCGAAAATCGACTCCGCAAAGTGCATACTTCTATTGTAGGGGTTGTGCTAAACACGTTAATGTCTATCGGGATATGGTAGAATGCGGCTAGGCATGGAAACCAACGCCCGCAGCATCGTGAAAGCGGTCAGCTATCGACTGCTCGGGTCGTCGGTGACGGGACTGATCCTGTTTGCCATCACAGGAAAAGGGACGATTTCGGTGCTGGGCAGCGTGGCGGATATGGTTCTGAAAATTGGGGCCTATTTCGTTCACGAGCGCATCTGGGATCGCATTCAGTTCGGACGGACGAAGCCTCCGGAATACGAGATTTAGGATGAGCAGCCACGGGCGAACTCCGGTTTGGGCAAACCGAAGGCATCGCTCCCTCGGCCGCGGCTCATTAGGGGCTCCTGTTTCAGCACTTGGTCGGTAAGCCGCGCGCCGAAAGTCTGAACGCGCTGCCCGGCCGAATGTATGATGAGACCGGTGAACCTCGAGCGGACCACCTGGCTGACTCTTTGCGCTGGGATTCTTGCCTGGAAGCTGCTTCTTCCGGGGTTCATCGGGATGGCGGACAATGGCGATTTCGGGAAGGTGGCCGGTCCGCTGTGTCTCGCCAGCGCCGAGCCGGAGCGGGAAAATTTCTTCCACTCGGTGTACGTTCGCAATAAGACGAATTGTTTCCAAACGCATCTTCCGGCATCGGAGTTGGCTCTGGCATGGTTGGCATCGTCTTTCGAGCGAACCGTTGGAAGCCCGACCCGTTTCGACATACGCTGGCTGGGCGCGATCCACGCTTTGATCTTTCTGGCGTTTTACTATTCGGTGCTGACGCTGCTTCAGCCGCTCGGCGGGGTTGCCCGCTTTGCGTTGTCGCTGTTGGCGCTGTGGATCTTTGCCGACATCGGTCTGCTGGCCTATTTCAATTCGTTCTACACGGACACACCGGCGGCGTTGGGTGGCTTGTGCATGGCTGTTCTGGCGGCCCATCTGGTGGGCGCTAAGCGAATCGCACTTAGTGCTCTGGTCCTCTTCGGCCTGGCGGCGATTCTGTCGATCGCCTCGAAAGCTCAGCATGGATTGCTGGGGCCGATTCCGGCCGCGCTCGCTCTGCTAATTGGCTGGCGCGCCACCGGCCGGCGCACGCGCATAGCGGCATGGCTGGTGGCAGTGGCGCTGCTCGCCGCCACCGTCTGGATGGTGGCCGGCACACCCGCGTGGTACAAGTCGCAGGCGCGCTTCAATCTGGTGTTCTTCAAAATCACGAAGAATTCTCCATCGCCCGCGCGGGATCTGGCGGAACTGGGACTTGCCGCCGAGGACGCACGCTACATCGGCATGAACTCCTACGTGCGGGGCGGACCGATGGAGGATGCGGGATGGGTGGATCGATTCGGCGCCAGATGCACAGACGGACGCGTGATGCGGTTCTACCTCAGGCACCCTACGAGAGCGCTGACGATTCTGCGCGCCGATCTCGCGGGGCAAGCCTGGCAGCGCCGCGTTCCGGGGCTGGCGAATTTCGCGCGCGCGGCGGGCCGGACGGACGGAGCGATGGCCGTTAGCCTGGGCTCGTGGAGTGCGCTGCGCACAAGGGCCTCGCGAAAATGGCCCGCGTCGATTTTGGTCTGGCTGGTTCTCTTGCCGCCGGCAGCGCTCTGGTTCGGATCCTTCGATGCTCTTCGCCGGGGGCTGGCGTGGACCATGCTGGCCGTCTCCATGATGGCTTTGGGCGAATTTGCAATCGCCTCGCTGGCGGACGCGGTGGAAACGCCACGCCACTTGCTAATGTTTCACGTCTATAGCGACGTATCCATTTTTCTGGGGCTGGTGTTTGCCGCGAGCGTGCTGGATGCCGCTTGTCCGGGCTCATGGCGGAAGCCGGCTGTCGTCCTGGTAGCGGCGTGCCTGGCGGTCTTCGCGGTGGTGATCGGCAAGTTCGAGATCTCAGCGGCGGCCCCTCCCGTGTCGCTCGATTCCGTGTTGCCGGCCGGTACAGTGGATGACGCCAGTTCCGCAGTGATCTATCTCGGGAATTGGACCGCGGGCACGTTCGGACGTGCCTACGGTGGAACGCTCAGTTATTCCGATCGACCTGGCGCCGCGGCTCGATTCTCCTTCGAAGGCACCGAATTGCAGTATGTCTACACCAAGGCGCCCAATCGCGGGATGGCCATGGTGACGATCGATGGAAGGCCGCGGGGCACGATCGACCTCTACGATCCTCATATCGTGTGGCAGGTGCGCACGGTGTTCGGCGGTCTGCAGGCGGGGCCACATCGGGTGGAGATCCAGGTTCTCGGCCGGCATAACTCCGCCTCCAGCGGGGACTTCGTCGACATCGACGCGCTGGTGGGGCGCTAACGAGATGGGCGGGACTTGGGCCTCCCGCGCAGGGGCGAGCTCCGCTCGCCAGACAAGCTGAAGCATGTCCCACGAAAAAGGCGGAAAGCCAGGGGGGTCTGGCCCACCTTGTTATACTCAGGATTCCCGTGTTCCATTCCATTGAAAAGCTGGTAGCGAGCGCTTTCCACGCGCATATTCAGATAAGGTACGGCATCGATCTGGCGGTGGGGATCGAGCAGCCGCGGCAGAGCGACTTCGGGGAAATGGCGGTGCCGGCGGCGTTTCAACTGGCCAAACAGCTGCGGCTGGCGCCGCGCAAAATCGCCGCGGAACTGGTAGACGAGATCGGGCCGATCGCGGGCGTGGCGAGTATGGAAGTGGCTGGCGGCGGCTACATCAATATCAGGCTGGATCGCGGGGCGTATGCCGCGGCGCTGCTGCGCGGCGATTCCGAAGAATCGGCCGGCGCGGACGAGAAAATCATCGTCGAGCACACCAACATCAATCCCAATAAAGCGGCGCATATCGGCCATCTGCGCAACGCTACGTTGGGCGATACCTTCGTGCGCATGCTGCGGTCGCGCGGGCATCGCGTGGAAGTGCAGAACTACATCGACAACACCGGCGTACAGGTGGCGGACGTGGTGGTGGGTTTCCATCATCTGGAGCATAAGACGCCGGCCGACGTGCGCGCCATGCTGGCCGACCCGGCGGTGCGATTCGATTACTACTGCTGGGACTTGTACGCGCATACGTCGTCATATTATAAGGACCATCCGGAGTCGCTCGCGTGGCGGCAGGCAACGCTGCACGCGATTGAAGCCGGAATCGGCGAAGCGGCGGAACTGGCGCACCTGGTGGCCGATGCGGTTGTGCAGGCGCACCTGAAGACGATGCTGCGGCTGAACGTGGAGTACGACGTGCTGCCGCGCGAGAGCGAGATTCTGCATCTGCAATTCTGGGCGGCGGCGTTCGAACTGCTGAAAGAGCGCAAGGCGATCTTTTTCGAGACGGAGGGCAAGCACGCGGGGTGCTGGGTGATGCCGGGGCTCTCGGAAGAGGGCAAGGTGATCGTGCGGTCGGACGGCACGGTGGTGTACACGGGGAAAGACATCGCGTATCAGCTCTGGAAATTCGGGCTGTTGGGCAAGGACTTTTATTACCGGCCGGCGCAGACGTATGCCGACGGGCGCGTGCTGTGGGTGACGACGGACGAGCCGATGGAATCGGGGCAGCAATTCGGGCGCGGGTCGCGCGTGTATAACGTGATCGACACGAGGCAATCGTATTTGCAGGACGTGGTGGTGGCGGGGCTGCGCGGGTTGGGGTACAACGAGCAGGCGGACCGGTCGGTGCACTTCAATTACGAGATGGTGGCGCTTTCGCCGCGGTGCTGCGCGGATCTTGGGATATCGCTTTCGGAGGAGGACCGCAAGCGGCCGTATGTGGAAGTGAGCGGGCGGAAGGGCCTGGGAGTGAAGGCCGACGACCTGATGGACAGCCTGATCGAGAAGGCGCTGCGGGAAGTGGCGGACCGGCATCCGGACGATGGCGAGGAGCGGAATCGCGCGGTGGCGACGGAGATTGCGATTGCGGCGCTGCGCTATTTCCTGCTGAAGTTCACGCGCAATACGGTGATCGCGTTCGATCTGCAGGAGGCGCTGAGTTTCGAGGGCGAAACGGGTCCGTACGTGCAATACTCGGCGGTGCGGGCGCGGAATATTTTGCGGAAGTGGGAAGAGCGGGGCGAGGCGATTCCGGATTTCGCGGCGGAGTTGAGCGGTGAGGCGCTGGGTCGGCAGCTGCAGTTCGAAGACTTCTGGCAGGTGCTGCTGGCCGCGTCGAAGGCGGACTCGGCGGTGGAGAACGCGGTGAGCTCGGGCGAGCCGGCGCATGTGGCGCGGTATGCGTTCCAGGTGGCGCAGGCGTTCAGCAATTTCTATCAGAAATATTCCATCATTCACGAAGAAGATCGCGAGAAGAAGGTGTTTCTGTTGTGGATGACGGATTTCTTCCGGAAGCAGTTAGAGCGGACGGCGGGGATTTTGGGGATTACGATTCCGGCTTATATGTGAGGGATCGTGGTCATGGGTTACACGCAATTCAGCGGCAGCCCGAGGCGCTGCGGTGTCAGCCGAACCGAGCTCTTCGCGGCGTCCCGGTTCGCGTTCTATAATCGAATTTGCCAAGCGCTCCTTTACCAGATGCGCCGCTTGCGTTTATCAAGGCCTGTCTCTCCAGCGGACGTGTCCGCTGGACGTATCATGTCACGATGCGTCTTCAGCAGCGCGCGTTGACGGCGGAAATGCTCCACGACACTTTAGCAACGTTGGAAATCATCGAAGCGTACCCGCACGACAAATACTTGCCGAGCTTTCTCTTGAGGGGCGATTCCGACGGATCGGTTTTCCACGTCCACGTCGCTACGGACGTGGAGGGCGAAAATATTCGGGTTGTTACCATGTATATTCCCGACCCTGGCGAGTGGGACGAGGGATTGCGTTACAGGAGGATCAGATGAGGTGCCGGATTTGCGGGGGATTGCTGGAGTCACGGGTCACGGATCTACCATTCAAGATCGGCGATTCGTCCATTGTGATCCTCAGGTCGCTGCCGGTATTGCAGTGCCGTCAGTGCGGCGACACCGAACTGGAGCAGGCGACAATGACCCGCGTCGATCAACTTCTCGCCGGGGTGGATGGATCCGCGGAATTGGAAGTGATTCGATACGCTGCCTGACTGAAGGCGCATCGATTCGCGTTGAGTCAGACGCGGAGTCCCGCGTTCACCCAACCGTGACCTCTACCAGTTTGGCGTCCTCCGGCAACTCGATTTCGGAGGGCGCAAGATAAAGCCGGATAGCGTCTCTTATGCTTTGGCGCGCTTCCGCTTCCGTTTCGCCGGCTGACACACACCCCGGCAATTCCGGGTACACGGCAGGCCAGCTTTCGGCGACGGCGTCATATTCAAGGACGACTCGGAACCTCACAGGACCAGTATAGTCCGCCTTGTCGAACCTCCTCGGTGAGCTTGACCGCGACACGCTCCCTCGGTATTGGGTGCGCCCAGTTACACCCTCGTTTGGCCGGGCCTATTTGAATTCCCATGTCGGCTGACAAATTCGTCGAACGATGGCGGCACTCGGGCGCGGCGTAAAGGGCTAACGAGCCCTTGTCAGGATGTCTGCGCCATCAGCAAACGAAGTCCAGTCATTCCGTCGGCAGTGATTCTGACGCCATTCGCAGCCTTCGAAGCGGCGCCATTCGCGATGCGCACAGCATAGTCGAAGTTGCCAAAGCGATAGCGCAGCCGATCGCGCGAGACGTCCTGGATTGCGCTACGATTCGGATCCCATTCGAACGTCACGCCAAGCCTGGTATCTGCCTGCACTCCGCTAAGACTGCACGCGATCTCGCGCTCGTGAAATGCAACTTCCAAGCTTCCTCCGGAGGACAGAGGCACGGTCGTCCGCAACACCGGCCCCGTCTCGCGCACAGTTGGCACGCCCCTCATCGCGAGGGGGCCCTCTTTCCCATCGAGACCGATCAGCACGAAGCGACCCATAGCGCGCCTGCCGCTGCGACCGGCGCGCACCTCATCGTCGCTCCAGTGATATCCGTCGAGCACAGCCAGTGCCCGCTGCTCAATACCATGCTGCCGGGCTACATCCTCGAGATACGGCTGCGGAAAGCGGTCATCGTATACATGCAGATCGCGCCAGTAAAACCGATCGCCCCGAAAATGCAGATTGGCGCGGAAGTACTTGCTCTGATACCACACGGTCCGCTCCGGGAAATCGGTGTTGCCGAACGGGTCGGAAAGCATAACCTGTGCCTGAGCGGGTGTGGACTCGAAGGCGCGCTTGAAGCGGCGTCCCGTCTCGCCCATTGTCTCGACGATGAGTCCGCCTTGCTTACGGATCTTCGCCAATTTCTCCATCTGCATCGGATAGGCGTTCCGCATCTTCGGCCAGCCAAAACTGTTCTCCTGGCCAAGCTGAGCATACGCGAAGAACTGGCTCGGCTCATGAGCGATCATATTCAGGAAGCGACCGACAAACGGCTCCGACTGGCCCGACGGCCAAACAGGCTCCATCGTGTCCGGATATGGAAACTTGTTGTCGTAGTAATAGACTGGGTCCTGTCCCAGCAGGCGGAACATAGGCGTGGCAATCTGATTGACCCGGTCCAATGCAGGGCTCCACGCATTGCGGCGGCTCGGATAATACCCGGCGATGGGCGCGCCCCAAATCGTAAAGCCATCGGTAGCCCGTTGATCGCGGCAATTCCCAAACGCATCGACATCGTGACGGTCAGAGAAGTGTGCCAGGCTGACAGCGTCGAGATTCCACGAGGCAATGCTTTTCGCGCCGCGGCCCAGGATACGCCGGAACGTTGTCATCGCGGTGTCGGCGAGTGTGCGGCGTTCGGCCGGTGTGTATCCTATCGAGTATGCGATAGGGACGTGATAATCCCATTCCCAATCCGGATTGCCGCGCCACGCGATTCCTGCGTCGTCACAGATCTTGCGATTCATTTCAAACCAGATGCCGATCTCGTGGCCGGCAGGCATCTCGGTTTTGAGAAACTCGACAAATGGTCCCTCCACCAACGCGTCGTACTGGAGCAGCCACGTCGCCGGTAACTGAAACTTGCGAATCAATCCCATCTGTTCCTGAACGGGCTGGAATAGATCGCAAGCTTCACGCGGCTCCTCCGCGCGGATGAAGTTCACAATGTTCACACACCGCGCAGCGGAACCCGGCGCCGCCCCGGGACTGCCCATCGATGGCAAAACACTCGCGGCAACTGCTCCAGCTATCGTCTCCCGGCGTGTGAAACGCCGCCGCATATCAACTCCGGACCTGTATCTCAACGGCATCCCTTTCCAGAGGCATAGTCGTCACGTTCGCTGGGAATAGACGGCGTGCTGAAAATCGTTCAATAACCCGACGGCTTCTTTATCCGCGAAGGGAAGAAACTGCATCATGATCACTCCGCAAACGCTGCGATGAGGATCGATCCAGTAATAGGTATTGCTGATCCCGGCCCATGCCAGGCTCCCCGCCGCACGGGCGCCGGGGACCGCCTGGGGATTCATCAGAAAACCGAGCGTGTAGCGATCGTCATGGCCGGGGTGAAAATCCACGTCGCTCGACAGGGTGGGGCGGAACGTCTTGAGCCTGCCAGCGGGAATGCGCCCGGTGCCGTTGGCTGACATCAGCGCCACGGTCTTTTCTCTCAGAACTCGTTCGCCGCCCGCCCCCACGCCACGCTTGAGGATCATCTGCGTGAACTGGAGGTAGTCGGGAGCGGTAGAGAACAGTCCACCGTCGCCGCGGTATGCAGTTGGGGGCGCCGGTAGGGTACGCGCCGCCGGGGCCAGCAAACCGTTGGTCTCGCGCCGATAACCGCCGACCAGTCGCTCGTATTTATCCTTGGGAAAAATGAAGGTGGTGTCTTTCATTCCCAAAGGACCCAGCACGTTTGTTTGCAGGTATTTTTCCAAGTCCATGCCGCTTACTGCTTCCACCAAGCGGCCCGCCCACAAGGTGCTGGGCCCATACTGCCATTTCGTGCCCGGCTCGAACGCCAACACGTGAGTTGCGTCTCCGCCGGAGGAAGCGAACTTGAACATGGCCTCATGCCAGATGTCGTAGGCAAAGCCGGATGTATGGGTGAGCAGTTGCCGCAGAGTTACGGGCTTGGCGGCCGGCCGGAGAATCGCTTTACCCGAGGGATCGAATCCATTCAGAACCTGGAGCGCTCCCAGTTCCGGCAGATGCTTCGAGGCCGGCTCGTCCAGCGCCAGCTTACCCTGTTCGACAAGTTGCATCGCGCCTACGGACGTGATCGCCTTGGTCATGGAGGCGATGGAGAAGATGGACTCCGGAGCGATTGGCACGCCGGAGACCGAGTCGCGTGTGCCGAACGCACCGGAGTAAGTGATCGCGGTGGCGGTACCGGCCACGGCGGCGATCGCCGGAATCTTGCGTTGATCGAGGCCGGAGCGCAATACGGCATCGATGCTGTTGGCGGCGAAGAGTCTGCGCGAGTGCGCGCCGACGGCAAGCGCCACGCCGCCAAATTCTCTGCGGGTGAATCGGTGCATACGTTCGGTTGTAGCACTAAGGCTGCCCCCGTGTATCGGGCCGATCGTCGGCAAAGCTGCGCCGGACTGGCCCCGACAGTCGGCTAGGCGACAGATCGGGGAGGACGCCGATCTGGGCACATCGGCGGAATCGGCGGTGCAGTCAGGTCGACATGAAAGGGGACTTCAACGGAGCGATCAGGCCGAATAACCTTAGAATGTCAAGGAATGCCCTTTGTTTTCATAGGCTTTCAGGTGGCGCGAGGTCTTTATTGCAAGCGGTATTAGTTTCAAGCCAGTTCCGCAATTGATGGCGCATCGTCGGCACAGCGACGAGATCATCCCTTCGCAATTCCGGACCGGCACGAGAGGAGGCATACCTAGGGTGGCACCATCTGTCGAGACGTCGTAAGCTTAAGTTGTGCGCCAGTTTTCAGCGATGCAATCAGCCCTCACGTGCAGGTTAACGTTCGGGAACATACTACCAGGGTTGCCTGTGCCCGGCACACCCGCGTTTGTAGAGCTTTGTCGCGAACTCAAGAGATTTGGCTTCAGCGCTGATAAATTCAGCCTCGAGACACCGTCTACCAAGCTTTCTGACGTTCGAGTAACCATAGGGCTTCTCCAAGACTCGGTCACTCTGCGCGTCCAGTACGAGTGGCTTGAGCTGGTGGTTCCGACTTTGGTCCAGGGGCAAGTGGACTCGCTGCCGGACATCATAAACACCACTCTTGGGGCGTTAGCCCTTTTGGACCCCGACGCGGGCAAGTGTAATCTCGTCGTTCAATCTGTCGCGCACCTTCGGCTCGACTCTCTAGACCCGGGTGTCTATATTAGCGAACACTTGGCGGGTGGCGATGCGTCTTACAAGCCCGATGCATTTGCATTCAATCTAGTCTCCTGTGGAGATGTGATTCGGCAGCAGGGGCGGATTGTTATCGCCGTTTCCGCGATATTCCCAGGATCGGTATTTGTCGACTACGTCGCCGAGTACGCTAATCCTCAGTTCACGGCAGATACAGTCAATGCGATGCGAATTGATTATTTCGAAAGGCTCGCGTTGCTCGGTTTGGCGGAGAACAAAGGGGAGGAAGAGAAATGAACGGGAGGTCCGCACTGAGCAATTCCCTAACTCCCGGTTGCCAGGCACTCGTATTCGCAGGCACACATACCTCAATGGATTTGCCCTTGCAGACTCAGGGCCTCCGGATATCTCAAGAGCTCCCACCGAAGCGCATTTCGCCTCTGTTTCAATCAACAATTCCGCAGGAGCAGCGCTGGGATCCGGCGTACTTTCCGAAGGGGGATCACGTAGTGGTAAGTAGGGACGGCGTTTTCGTGCCCCGCGCCATGTTTGGCCAACCTGACTTGCATTTTGTCACTCAAGCCGGTCCACTCGGTCGAGAGGCGGCAACTTTTTCGCGGCCCAGTGCCTCTCAAGCCGGCGGGGTATTTACACGCGAAGCCAGTCAGCAGACCGAGCAGTACTGGCTGTTGGCGAATCGCCTAATGTACATCGGAAAGTGGGTAGCTCTCTCCGGCGACTCACTGCTTGCCGCTGGCCCGAACGCCCCGGAAGTTTACTCCAAAGCTCGCGCGCTGGGTGTCGCCGTGCCTTTCTTGGCGTACATCGACCCTGACGATCATTTGCCATTTGCGGGCTGGTAGGTTCCATGCACAGCATCGGATTTCAAGCCCACCACAATTACGGCAATGAACCATTGGGGATCGCTGTTCCGATAGAACTCGGCTACGGGCGGAGTATTGTGCGGCTCACCGCGAAGGTCGACACAGGGGCAGAGTTCTGCCTCTTTGAGCGTGGCTTGGGCGAGGCACTAGGCATCGATGTCGAGTCCGGCGAAAGAAAGGAGTTGCGCACCGCAAACAGCAGCTTTGTAGCTTTTGGACATGAGGTCTCGTTGCGAGTGCTCGGGTTCGATTTTTCCCTTGTCGCGTATTTTCCGCTGGATTCCGGCATCCACAGGAACCTCCTCGGCAGGCAAGGCTGGTTGCTTCAGGTCCGATTGGGCCTCGTCGATTACGAACAGCTAATCTACCTAAGCAAGTACGACGCTTAGCATCAGCCACGCGTTTGCAGCTATCGCCTTGCACACCGCGGGCCCTTTCTCTTACGCTGAGACCCATCCCCGTTGCATTCCCTTCTGCAAAACCGAGGCGATGGTTCGCGCCAGGACTCCTCTCGTGAAACACCGCCCACGGAAACTTCTTGACCGAGATGTCGTCTTATCGCCGAATTGCCCCGGCACGCTCCTCCGAGACGACGTTGGTGAAGTTCAAGGATCAGTCCCGACCGGTCGCTATGCCGTCTCCATTCTGAATGGCGCGTCACATCTTGACGCGGCGCGAAATCTCCCGGCCTCAAGGTATCTCCCTGGAGACGGCCCACTTCGAGCGCCTGGAGGGTCGCCGGGTCGAAGAATGGGGTGAGCTCATCCTATTTCCTTAACATAATGCGGCGATTCAGCGGGCGTGCATTTGCGATTGAAACGTAGTGAGCCAGGCCATTCGCCCTCATGCCGCCGCAGTCCGGGAGTCGAGCGCCGCCACCGCCGAAGATCATCGCCAGCCCGAGTGGAATAGCCCGCCAGCGCCGAGATCTCAGTTCCCCGTACCGATCTTCTCACCGCGCTTCAGCGTCCGATCGAAGAACTCGGCAGTCGCGGAATAGACCCGCAGCCATGTCTTCCACATCAGAAAACCATGGATCTCGTCGGGCAGGACTATCTGCTCGAAGGGCGTCTTCTGCGCCCGCAACCGCTGCACCAGGTCGACCGTCTGGCTGAACGGCACGTTGCGATCGTCATCGCCGTGAATCAGCAGCACCGGCGACTTCCAGGTTTGCACGCTGGCATCGGGAGAGGAACTCCAAGCCAGCTTGACGGCAGCCTCGGCGTCGGGCGGCCGCGATGCCAGGCTTCCGAAGAACGGTTCCTCGGTGAGAAACACGCTCCAGTCGTGTACTCCGTGGAAGTCCACTCCCGCCTTGAATAGATCCGAATTGCGTGCCAACCCCATGGCGGTCAGAAAGCCGCCATAGGAACCGCCCCACAGCCCGATCTTATCTTTATCCACCTCCGCAAGAGATTGTAAGTACTTGCCGGCCGCGACCACGTCTTTGTACTCCGCAGCCCCGCGCCACACGGTGTTGAGGGCCTCGCGAAACTCGCGTCCGTACATAATTCCCAGCCGGTAATTCACCGACAGAACGGCGTATCCCCGGCTTGCCAGATACTGATTCTGGGCGTATGCGTTGTGATAGTAATCCATGTAGTGGAAGCCCAGCATCATCTGGCGGATCGGCCCGCCATGCATGAACACCAGCCCCGGAATCTTCCCGCTCGCGTTGCGCGGCAGAAAAAGCTGGCCGTGGACGGTCATTCCGTCGTCGCTGCGGAAGATCACCTGCTTCGGTGTCACCAACGACGCGGACGGGAAATCGCCCGGCAGCGCCTGACTCGCAATCATCTCCCGTTCCTTCTCATGAATGGCGTACGGCATGGCCGGCGATGTCGCGGTAGAACCGAGGCAAAGGACACTCGCGCCGTCGCCGGTCTCCACCGGAGTCCACTCCATGGTCTCTCCCGCGGTCAGCGCCTGCTGCGGCTTGCCGCCGGGTACCGCCACCCGCCAGATGTGCCGCCGGTCGACATCGCCCTGATTGGAGGAGTAGATCACCGACGCTTTGTCCGCGCTCAGGGTAACGTCTTCCACGTCGAAGTCGCCAGGCGTCAGTAAGATTGGCTCACCGCCAGCGGCGACCGAGTATAGGTGATTGCGTCCGTCGCGTTCCGATGCGAATACCACTCGTCCGTCGCCGGCAACGTGGAGCGACACGTCTTCTGTCAGCGCGGGCAGCGAATCCGCGAGCTTGTTGCCGCTTCGCCATAACAGGCGGCCCGCTCCGGTGGCGACGTCGGCGGTCCACAGAGACCACGGCTCGGGACGCACCGGAATCAGCGGCAGCTTCTTCTCATCTCCGGCCGTGCGCACAAATACCATCGATTTCCCATCGGGCGACCACCGTGGCATGGAATCCTTGTCGACACTGGGCGCCATGTAGCGGATCGCATCACCGTCGAAATCGTAAATCGCCACCAGGCTGTGAGAATCGCGCAGGCTGACAAACGCCAGGTGCTTGCCGTCCGGCGACCATTTCGGTTGAACCGCCGCGCCGCGCACGGTGGTCAGTTCCTTCGCCGGCTGTTTCCCATCCACACCGGCGAGCCACAACTTACTCTTTGCCGCCCACACCGCCCACCGGCCGTCAGGGGAAATCTCGATGTCTTCGCATCCCTCTTCCGGGCAGCCCATATCTCCCAACAGCCGCGGTTTCGCATCCCCGGCGTCGACATCCAGCGCGTATACCTGCTGTTTGACGCCTTTCGTCCAGCTCACGGGGTTGGCGCTCTCCTGCGACCCGTTCACCTCGCTGCCAAGCGCATAAACCACGGACCTGCCGTCGGAGGTGAGTCTCAGACTGGCGATGGGCTGGCCGTCATCCGCGACGTAGTGGGTCACCTGGCGCGCCGTATGAGCGAAGTCGGGACCATCCGCCACCCACACGTTGCGAACCCCCTTCGCGTCGAACACCCACGCCACACGGTTGCCGTGCGCAGCAGCCACCAGACCGGTAGGAAAGGGCGAGCTCAAAACCTGCTCCAAAGTAAACGGCGACTGCCCGAATACGGCCGTTGTGGAACTCAGCAGGACGCACAACTGAAGAACAGGAAGTCTGGCAAATGTCATAGGGCTATCATAAGCCCGCCAGCCGGCGGGTTGCGCACAGGTTGAGAGCGTGCGCCATGACGCAACCGTGGCCGCCGAAAGGGTATAATAAGGCGTTAGGCCCGCCCGCGTGGTCTGAGCCCGATTCAATCCCTTTCGAGAAAAATCGCTTGATAACCATCAACAACATCTCTATGCGCTTCGGCGCCCGCCTGCTCTTCGAGGACGTGACCACCTCGTTTCTCGGCGGCCGCCGTTACGCGATCAGCGGGCCGAACGGCGCCGGCAAATCGACCCTGATGCGCATCCTGGCTGCCGACATCGAGCCGTCCAAGGGCTCTGTGACGCGGCCCAAGAAGGTCGGGGTCCTGCATCAGGATCAGTTTGCGTTCGACTCGTTCAGCGTGCTCGATACCGTCATCATGGGGAACGCGCCGCTTTGGGCCGCGCTGCAGGACCGGGAGGCCCTCTACGCGAAGGATCACAGCGACCTCACGGACGATGACGGGATGCGCCTGGGCGAGCTCGAAGGCATCGTCGGCGAGGAGGGCGGCTACACCGCCGAGAGTGACGCCGCTGTCCTGCTCGACGGCCTGGACATCGGCGAAAAGCTGCACGCGCGGAAGATGAGCGAATTGCAGGGCGGCCAGAAAGTCCGCGTTCTCCTCGCGCAGGCGCTGTTCGGCAATCCTACCGTGCTGCTGCTGGATGAGCCCACCAACCATCTCGACCTGGAATCGGTGCATTGGCTGCAGAATTACCTCCTCCATTTCGAGGGCTGTCTCATCGTCATTTCGCACGACCGGCACTTCCTGAACGAGGTGTGCACCCACACCGCCGACATCGATTACGAGACCGTCATCACGTATACCGGCGGCTACGACGATATGGTGCTCGCCAAGACGCGGATTCGAGCCACCGTGGAGGCGGGAAATGCGCAGCGGGAAAAGAAGATTGCGCAATTGAACGAGTTTATCGCCCGTTTTTCCGCCGGAACCCGCTCCTCCCAGGTCACCTCGCGAAAGAAAGAAGTGGAGCGGCTGCAGACCTCGGAACTGGCGAAGTCGAACATCCAGCGCCCGTTTATCCGCTTTGGCGTGGAACGTCCTTCGGGCCGTCATCCGCTGGAGATTAAGGGCCTTTCGAAATCCTACGAAGGCGTTCCGGTGATCGATAAGTTCACCGCTAGCATCAGCCGCGGCGAGAAGATTGCCTTGATCGGCCGCAATGGCGCGGGAAAAACGACAATGCTGCGTTCGGTAATGCGAAACGCGCCGGGACCGAACCTGGAGGCGGAGTGCTCCTTCGCCATCGATGCCGGCAGCGTCGCTTGGGGGCATGAGGTCTCGGTCGGCTACTTTTCGCAGGATCATCGCCAGTCTATTGGCGCGGGAGTGACGCTGATCGACTGGCTTCATCAGTTCGATCCGATGGCGTCGCAGGCAGAATTGCGCGGTGTGCTCGGGCAGATGCTCTTCAGCGGCGACGATGCGTTGAAGCGGACCGAGGCCTTGTCCGGCGGCGAAGCGGCCCGCCTGACCTTTTGCCGCCTCATGCTGGAGAAACCCAACGTTCTGGCGTTGGATGAGCCGACCAATCACCTGGACCTCGAGTCCATCAACGCATTGAACATCGCGCTCCAGCGTTACGAGGGCACGGTGCTCCTGGTCACGCACGATCACGATGTCATAGACGAGGTGGCTTCCCGCATTTGGAGCTTCGATTCCGGCCGCATCGAGGACTTCCGCGGTCCCTACGAGGAGTTCCGCGCCGCTGCCGATAAGGTCGCGTAAGGACGCCCTCTGCACGAGCTTTCGAGCAGGCGAAAACCCGCTGGGAGCGGCATTTCGGCGGCTAGGGCGTTCCAGTCAAGTTGACGCGATCAGGACTTCACAGGAGTAATCTGCTCGAACGCAGTTTGGGGACCAGTTTCCGAGTAGCGCTACTCGGAGATTGCTCGGATGGGCCGGGCAGCATTCGGGGTTAGGTGATTCCTCCCGAGAAACGCCGCTCACGTCAGATGGAGGTCTCCGCGGTCAATGTCGACAAAAAGTGGCCCACTCGGAGAAAGCGGAATGGCCGTTGGCCCGGATCAATCCACACGAGTCATTAGCGCTCTATCGGGAGCACGCGGCTGGCGTGATGGTGTGGCAAGGGTTCGCGCGACACGAGTCGACGATTCGGTGCGCACGTTTGTAAGAAGGCCTCCGGGGTCAGCCTGCAGGTAACCATGATTCAGACCCTGATGAAAACGACTATTTCCGCCTCTGTAATTCGCCGCCCACTCCTGTTGTCGCCGCTACCCATTGAGGATCGCCGGGCCGACCGGCGGTAGCGTGTGGCGCGCTTTGGATCTTTCCTCACACCACGGTTCAGATGGGTGGCCAGACGGGTTTCGTCCCCGAGCTTGTCTGTGCTATATTCAGCGCGCAACTACGGAGGCATTCATGTTTTTCGTTCCTGCGAGACTCGAAGCACACTTTACTCAGCGTGCGCGTTTAATTTCTGTCTTGTCTTTGTTACCGGCAATCCTTGCGGCCGCTGCGTCTGACCAGTCGCTCAATCCCACTACCACCGCATTCCCGACGGCGGCTGCGGGCGCCACGCACCGCATTGTGGTGGGGCCGGACGGCGCACTCTGGTTTACGCAAGGAAGCCCTTTTCAGGATGCCGTCATCGGCAGGATTACGACTGCCGGGGTCGTCACAAATCCCTATAGCGCCCCGGGTAGCTATACTCAGCCGTCCTCACCTTACGATCTCAGCGTCGGCCCCGACGGCGCGCTCTGGTTTACGAACCTTTCGACCATCGGACGAGTCACCACCAGCGGAACCGCCACGTCGTATCCTACCGGGATATCCGGTAACTTTATTGCCACGGGTTCCGATGGGGCGCTGTGGTTTACCGGCACCAGCGCCACGGGGACCCAGGCTGGAGTAATCGGGAGAATCACGACATCGGGATCTCTCGTCACAATTCCGCTGCCCGGCCCGAGTTTCCCGGAGGGGATCGTTCTGGGGCCGGATGGCGCCATGTGGTTTCTGGACCCGGCTAAGACTTCGGTCGGGGAGATCACTACCGCGGGGAATGTGACGGAATACCTGGTGCCAAGTCTGGGCGTTGCGCCGTCATTTGCACAGGCCGATGGCGGAGAGATTGTCGTTGGGTCGGACGGCGCTCTTTGGTTCGCGGACGGTAACTTGTCGATAGGACGCATCACCACCGGGGGAGCACTGTCAGAGTATCCCGTGGGTGTCCAGCCAGATGGATTGACAAAGGGGCCGGATGGAGCGGTTTGGTTTACGAGCGCCAATTCGGACCAGATAGGCGAGATCACCCCCGGCGGGCTGGTCACGTTGTTCAATCTTCCAACCGGTACGCGGGGCGCTGGAATCACGTTGGGGCCGGATGGAGCGCTGTGGATGTGCGCCACAGACGGCGCCATCGTGCGGATTCAAGTTGCCGTGGCCAACGGAGTCTTCGCGCATATCGCTGCCGGAGGGAGTTGGACCACGTCGATCAGCTTGGTGAACACCACAACTGTACCGATTAGCCTGACAACGGCGTTTTATGGCGACGATGGCAGTCCGCTCACTCTTCCGGTCACGGCCACGGCGCAGGGCGCCTCACAAACAACCACGGCTGCATCCGTGAATGCGACTATAAAACCGAACGCAACGCTGCAGATCTCGCTGGGTGCTCAAATGCCGTCGTTGGCGACCGGATGGGCTCGGGTACTGAGTTCAGGACCGGTCGGCGGATTCGCAATCTTTCGCACCAGCAGCGCCAACAGTCCGGTATCTGAAGGAACAGTTGCCCTTCAGAACCAGGCCGTGTCCACGATCACGATTCCTTACGACAATACCGGTGGCTTCGCGACGGGGGTGGCTTTGGCGAATCTATCCACTTCATCCGCCATCTTGACGGCTACCAGTTGGGACGACAGCGGCAATCGACTCGGGACACAGAACATCACGCTTGCGGCTAGCGGCCACACTTCGTTTGCGGTGTCGACCCAGTTTCCGGAAACGGCCGGACTAGGTGGGGTTTTGGTTTTCCAGGGCAGCAGTGTGGGGATCGCCGGACTGGGGCTGAGGTTCAGTCCATTCGGCACCTTTACGTCGGTACCGACGCTTTATTGAATTCGGGCGCCCCCCGGACCGGTTACCTTTTGCCCAACTGCGCCGGGGCATGGATGGTATCTCGCAGAAAGTCCTGACGAACAGGCTGCGCGGCCCGGAGCGGGACGCCATTGTGACGCGTCGAATCTACGCCAGCGTTCCCCAAGGTGGAATCCTCGCTGACCAGCCTGGGACGATCCTTATGTGTCCCGGCCGGAGGCATCTGCGATTGGGCTGAAGCGAACAGCGAGCAGGTGCAAGAGGCGCGCGAGGTATGCGGCCGGACTGCCCGCGAGATGTCCGTCTTGCAATGACATTGTGCAGTCGACCGGCGACGTGAGAGCGAGGCCTGCTCATCGCAGCGACGGTAGAGTGGGCGAGAAAAACAAGAGTCAGTCTAAAATCGGACGGCGCGTGGTCGAGGGCGCGGAGGCGTAAGACACTTCGAAGTGAGGCAGCCTCACTACCTGGAGAATAGCGGGAAGCGAAACTGTGAAACCCGGGACACCGTCCCATGGAATGATAAATTCGGTAGATGGGTTCCAAGATCTGGCGCATCGTGGGGGCAGCATTCGTCGGGATGCTGGGATTCGGAGCCGTCATCCCGATGCTGCCAGTCTACCTGCACGAGCAGGCCGGCGCATCTACGTTTCTCACCGGCCTCCTGGTCGGGCTGTCATCGGCCTTCGCGCTACTCGGCCGGCTCCTGGCGGGAAAAACCGCCGACCGAAAAGGCCGCCGGATCGCGCTGCTGCTGGGAATGGCGTTTTGCGCCGTGGCCGGTGTGCTCTATCTGCCCATGTTCGGCCTCGCAGCCATGGCGGCCGGCCGTGTGCTGCATGGGCTGGGGGAAGGGTTCTTTGTAACGGCAGCGGTGGCATGGGCGGTCGACGTTGCTCCCGACAACCGGCGCGCACAGACGCTCGGCTATCTTTCGTCCGGAATTTGGGGCGGCGTTTCCATCGGACCGGCCATCGGGCAGGCGCTCGGAACCATGGCATCCGTCGCGCTGTTTCTGACTGCTTCCTCGATTGCCGTGATGGCGATCGTTTTCGTGATCGACGAACACCCTCGGCCGCACGGCCACGTTAGTTCGCGCTGGTTTCCGCCTCCGGTGCTTCTGCCAGGCATCGTGCTGGGATTGGGCAATGTCACCTATGCGGCCATGGCGGGATTTCTGATCCTCCTGTTGCACCATCGGGGCCACGGCACTGCCTGGGCCTTCTCGGCGTTTGCCGTCGCCGTGCTGTTCGGACGTGCCGCCTTCGGAGGGCTGCCCGATCGCATGGGGCCGCGGCGCAGCCTGCTCGCGGGCTACGTCTTGCTCGCTCTGGGGCTGATCGCAATCGTCGCCGGTCTAAGTTGGCAGTTCGATGTGCCGGCTGCCTTGCTGATCGGGTTAGGTTATTCTTTTCCGTGGCCGGCGCTGGCATCGGTGGTCGTGAGTCAAGTGCCGGTTTCGGAACGGGCAATGGCGCTAGGCGCGCTCAACGCCTTTTACGATCTCTTCGTCGCCGGCAGTTCCGCTGTCGCCGGAGCGGCCGCGGGACGCTGGGGATTTACGGCGCCTTTCTGGATAGCGCTCGGCTGCGTGGCCGCCGCCACAGTCATGGTGCTCACGATCGGTGTTGGCACGAAGTCCCACGCGCTCGTGGAATCTTCCCGCTCGGAACCGGCGGGCGCCCGTCGATGAAGGCATCCTTGCGGTTCAGACCGTTGTGGTAAGCGTCGATTGCGAGGCTGGAGCCTGGCGCCGGCGGCGGCCGCTGATCAGGTAGATGGCGGCGCGCAGTTCGAGCAGAGGGTCGTCGGAGGGCTCAATGCCGTCGATGCGAGGAATCGGGTCGAAAATGATCCGCTGCTGCTGCAGCGGATTATCCGCAGCCAGCGCGGTGAGAACCACGGTACCGAAATGAACGGATGGCCGATCGGCGGGCCAGTGGATGGTGGCATCGTCCACAACGTCGCGATCGCCGGCGATCTGTACCTCGATATCGAAGCGAATCGGGCCCGCGGCGATGCGGCCGGCCAGTTCGTCGAACAGGTAATTGGGATCCTTGCTCTTGGCGGCCGCTTCGTCGAGATGCTCGATGCCGGCTTGCGGCGAAATCCGGTAGCGGCCGTACCGCGCCACGCCATCCTGGTTGACGAAGCGGAAAGCAGTCACGCCGAAAAAGGCTTCTTTCGCGAAGCTGGCCGGACTGGGCTTGGGTGTCTGGACGAACGCGAGAGCGGCCGGATGGGAGCCGAGGAAAACCTCGATCGGCGAGGGGGAACTCTTCGCCTGGGCGCTGGCGGCAGCGGCGCGCAGAAATTCCAGAAACTCCTGGCCGGTATGAGTGGGGAAGCCATCGGTGGAATGGCCGATGATGTCGGTGTGAACATGTTCGGCCAGCTGGAAGCGTATGGCCATGCCCCGAGGATTGGCGTTGGGATCGTTATCGGGGATCATGGGCAGACCGGTGGAGTCGGAGAAACGCACCGTAACGGGCGTGGACTCGCGAGCGATGTGAGGCGCGCGGGTGAGAGATGCCGCCCCCGAAGACGGCGTGAAGGCGCCGGTCAGCAGAAGGCCTTTGGCGTGAGCCGGGCGGTAGCCGGGATGCGGCCCGAACATGGAGTTGAACAGATCGAGGAAATCGTTTCCTAACTGTATGAGTTTCTCGTCCGGCGGTAATGGCATATTGCCTCCAAAGGATTCCTTGGGATACCTGAAGAGATGCCGGTGGCAGGAAATGGATGCCGGCAGTTGTTCGAGAAGAACGGCTTTGCCCGGGTGTATCGGGCGATGTCGTGATGTTTCTAACAATCGCGGCTTCCTGGAGCGACTGCCGCGACAAGAATCCGGGACGATGGCCTTTCGCGTAGCGCCAGCATTGGGTCACCAGGAGGCCCGGCAGGAGTGCCGGGCCGGCTGGCTAAAGCCCGGGCTATATCGGCCGCCTCAGGCTTCGGTACGGGAAGGCTCCGCCAAGGGGTCAAGTGCACGGGAAGGCGCGCTGAGGATATTTCCCTCCGATCCCCAGTTCTTGCGGCCTACGATCACGCCCGGATCGTAAGTCTTCCCTTGGGACGAATGTCTCTCTTCGCGCCAACTGGTCCACCAAAGCAACGGTCCCAGTACGCAGCCGGCGATCCTCGTCAACAGCCCGAACTCGCGCTCCAACTCCTTGCGAAGCGCTCGCACCCGTCCGGCAACTTCCGGCGCCGCGCCTCGCAACCGGCGCTCCATGGCCCACAAACAGGCGGGATAGGCGTGATGCAGCATGCGCGCCTCGCGATGGACCCGTGTCCGGACGCGAGGGTTCGGATGGTCTTTGTGCCTTTTCCACCCGGCCAGGAGCGTGCGGCAGATGCGGAACAGGCTGGGGCCGTTGCGCTCGAAATCGCGCTGGAACGCCCATGCGAGAAATTCCCGTGACTGCTCTCGCGAGATGGCGGGATGCTGGAAGTTGAAGGCGTGCTGGCCGTGAATGTCCGCGAGGTCCACGTTCAGCAGCCGTCCTTCCGCCCGCATTTGCCCGTAAAGCGGCGTGCCTGGAACCGGCGTGTAAAGCATGAACTGGTGCAGGTCCGTCTCATGCGCCACCGCGTGTTCGATCTCCGCAGGCAAGTTCTCCGGAGTGTGGTGTTCGAGGCCGAGAATAGTAGATCCCAGCAGGACGATGCCGTGGCCCCGCAACTCCGCCGTGAGCCGTAGGGTATCCGCTCCCGCGAGCTTCGCGTAGTCCGAGTGCGGCGATTCGAGCCCGATCCAGATTGATGCAATCCCCAACTCCACCAGCTCCTCATGCCGGTACTTGGCGATCGCGTTGGCGGACGAGAAGATGTGCAGCGTCCAACTCTTCCCCGCCCCGTTCATCAGCGCCAATAGCTCGATCGCCCGGCGTCTCTGCAGCAGGAAGTTCTCGTCCAGGATGAAGAACGACTGCACTCCGCGCGAACGTTCGGCTTCCTCCATGACGCGGAAGAGCTCCGCACCTGTGTTGTACAGAGTCAGCATTTTTCCCTTGCCGCCGAAAAACGCCGAGGTGGTGCAGAAGTTGCATCCCAGCGGGCAGCCCATGGACGCGACGATGGTGGCCGAGGAATCCATGCTGTCGGGGATTCGCAACCCCATAATTCGCAGGTCGAAACCCGAATCGAGCGCGGGGTGGCGGACGGGAGCGGTGGGATCTTCACCCAGATACTCGCGCATCCACGCGATGCCGTCGCCCTTGACGATGTGGTCGGCGTCAATCATGTCCTCGATACCCGGTATGGCCGACACGTGGCCGCCGACGATAATGGTCGAGTTGGGCGAGACCTCGCGCACCACGCGGCACATTTCGCGCACCTTCCCGACATTCACGACGATCGAGGAGATGCCCACGATGTCGTAGCGGTGGGCCGCGAGTTCGCGGGCGAAGTCTTCGCGACTCGGAAAATCGACGACCGTGCAAGGGGCCTGGATGTTCTCCTGGATCATGAGAATTCCCCAGGAGCGGTGAAAGCGGCGGATGGAGAACGCTCCCTGCGCCTTGGTCACCTGGTTGTGATACAGCTCCATCGGGTTGATGGCACGGCTGCCGAATTCGTCGTCCTGGGCATACGGCCCGAAAACGGAGGTCAATAACACCCGCGCGGCGCTTCCTTTGGGGTGAGGGTAGATGCGGGGAGAGGACGGTAGTGGGGCTGTCAATTTTCAGGTTAGCAACCGGCTCGGATAAAAAGGCCCTCTAATTGTATTTTTTGTGTAAGTTCTGCCGGGGTAAGCGGCCGAAACTGGCGGGGCGATGTAGTAATCTGATCGAAGAATGCTTCAGCGGCCCACGGGTATCCTTCCATGCGAGTGAACGCCACCACGCCGCGGCGGGCGCGAGGGAGGCGGACGAAGTTCACGCGAATTTCCGGTAGACTCCTGGCGTCGGTTGTCCTTTTGGGCGCCGGAATCGGATTGGCCGCCATGGTGCTGCAGGCGCGATACACATTCACGCTGCAATCGCCGGTCCGGATTCGATGGCAATGGCCCCTGGTAATTGCCGCAAGAGTTTCCGAGGAGGAGACCGGCGCCGCCCAGGCCGATCAATTAGGACGGAGGTTGACAGCCTACCAGCAATACGCGTGCAATAAGTTCGGACCGGCGTGCCGCGTGGCGCTGGCGGTGCAGCGCGCCGAAAACCCCAAGGGCGCGTGCGAGGTCTATCACTATAACTCCGACGGCACGCTCGACTGGGGCTATTTCCAGATCAATACCGTGCATCTGAAACGCGCGGGAGTCAATCTTCGGGGACTGCTGGACTGCAAAGCGAACATCGATTTCGCCTATCGGCTCTATACCGAGAGGGGCTTCGAACCCTGGACCACGTATAACAGTGGCGCGTACCGCCAGTTCTTGCGGACCTTCTGACCGCGTGTCGCGACGCGTCGGCAGTTGACGAAAGAATCGTCACTAAGTACACGGCTTCATAAATGCGGTCTCGCATTTGTGGAAGGCCGCTCCCTCGCGGCCGCGGCTCATAACGGAGTCGCGCGCGTGAGCAAGCGGCCGGGCAATACGTTAGTGAACTTCTGAACTGACCCACTAGGCGGCCCAGATCTCAGTCAGAGCGCGCTGAAAGTTGGCGCCGATGATTTTCTGAATTCCGGCATCGTCGTAGCCGCGTTTGGCGAGTTCGGCCGCGATCAGTTCGAGGCGGCGTGGAGAGTTGAATTCCGGCGTGTAGAGCGGACGGTCTTCATCGGGAGCGGCGCTGCCGGCGGCCTGCCGCAGGTGCGCAAATTTCTCCGCCTCCCGGAGATATTCGGGAGTTTCGCGAATCGGCGTGATGCTCTGGTCGCTCCCGATGCCGACATGGTCGATGCCGCAAACTTTGACGGCGTGATCGACGTGTTGCATGACGATCTCGGCGGTAGGCGCGCCTTTTCCGCCGACGAAAGGCATTAGATAAATGCCAACCACCCCGCCGCGATCGGCGCATTCCTTCAGCACGGCATCGGTCTTGTTGCGCGGATGATTGTAAACCGCGCGGCAGCCCGAATGGGAGATGAGGACGGGCGTTCGCGAATGGGCGATGGCGTCGGAACAGGTCTGCATGCCGCAGTGGCCGAGGTCGACGGCGATGCCCAGTTCGTTCATGCGGGCGACCATTTGCCGTCCGAACGAGCTCAGGCCCGCGTTGCCGGGTTCGAGACAGCCGTCACCGGCGAGGCTGCGGGTGTTGTAGGTGAGCTGCATAATGCGGACGCCCAGGCGGCGAAAATGCGTCAGGCGAGTCAGGTCGGCTCCCAGAACGTCGGTGCCTTGAAAGCCGAACATGAGGCCGAGCCGTTTCGATTGTTTGGCGGCCTGGATATCGGCGGCATTGCGGACGATCGTCAGCAAGCTGGGGTCGCGCTCCACCTCGCCCATCCAGAAGGCGATATGGGCCGTGGTCTCCTCGAAGGTGGCTCCATTGACAGTGAGGTTGATGGCGGTGATGCCGGAGTTGCGAATGTTCGCGCGCTGATCGTCCAGAAGGCCCTGATCTTGCGGCGGCCACGGGATGTTGAAAGATTGCGGGCTGGCCAGACAATCGATGGCGATGGACCGCTCATAGAGATCGTGTACCTGTGGAGAAACGGCAGGTTGCGCATCGAGGCCGCGGCCGGCCAAAGCTGCCGCAGAACCGAGCACTCCGGCGAAGGTCCTTCTGGTCATGAGTAACAGTCTAACGGTTCCGGTAAGAGCGGATTGTGGAAAAAAACAGCGACAAAAAAGTTATGGCCCCGAGCTGGGTATCTCGGGGCCTGCACTCAGAGAGTGGCGGTGGGAGGGGACTCACCGCCAGGGATGCTGTCTGTGTTGGTTTAAGATTAGCAATTTAAGATCTCTTTGTCCAGAACTTTTTGCAAATATTTTTTGTTCTCGTTAAGTGATTGAAATAATTACCCAATACACTCCAGCGAATCACGCCTGTGCCTGCCTGGCGACACAGGAAATCTCCCGCTTGCCACTGGCAGTGGAGACAGCTAGACTTCCCTCAGAGGTGCACGATGAAACTCCGGTCCACCTATGTCGTTGCGCTATCGTTATTTACGGCGATTTCCGCCTGCGGGCAGGCAATCGTCGGGTTCTCTAGCAGCCTCAACGAGCGGAACGGCACGTACAGCGGATCCGCCAACATCCAGGTATCCCCGTACTTGCGTCCCGCGCCGGTCAATGCGCCCTATTCGGGCGAGATGGTGACGGAAAACTCGCAAACGCTGGCTGACGGCACGAATATAAAGAGGGCAGGTGGGCGCCAGGAGAAAACCTGGCGCGATTCGCAGGGGCGCGTCCGAACGGAACGCCAGATGTTCGGTCCGAGGCAGAATGCCGATGCTCCCGCCCTGATCGCCGAGATCAGCGATCCCGTGGCGGGCTATGTGTATGTACTCGATAACGTCAACAAAGTCGCGCATCGCGTAAAGGTCCAGCCTCCACCTTCACGATCCACGGGTGCAGTGCGGGGTGCCGCTGCAACTGCGCCGGAGGCCACTACCAGCGCAACCATCAGTTCCGTTGGCGGCGGTTCGGGAGTCGGAGGTGTGCTGGGGGGCTCAATTGGCAGCGCCGCAGGCGTTGGCGCTGCGACAGCCCGACCAACCCGTCCGAGGCCAAACATGACCGTTGAAGACCTGGGCAGCAAGACCATCGATGGCGTCCTGGTCTACGGAACCCGCAGGACCACCGTCATTCCCGAAGGCGAGCAGGGAAACGATCGACCGATGACGAACACCGACGAAACATGGTTCTCGAAAGAGCTTCAGCTGACGGTTCTGAGCACGCACTACAATCCGGCGTCCGGCACGAACACCACCCACATCGCCAATTTGAGCGCCAGTGAGCCCGATCCCGCGCTTTTCATGGTGCCCACCGACTATACCGTGGTGGATGAGGAAAAGAGCTTTACGATTGTCTGGGGAGAGAAATAACGTGGGGCATGCTTCAGAGGAACTTGCAGAATTCGCTAACGGGACCGCTTTCTTACGGTCGCGGCTCGGTAACTGCTTTCCGTTCAATACGAGCTTTCCGAGCCGCGCGCGTGAGCAAGCGGTTTGCGGGAATTTTGCAAGCAGCTCTTCAGCTTGCCCAATTTGGACAAGCTGAAGCATGTCCCACGTGAGACTTACCGCATTGCGTAGGAGCTGAGTACCTTTACGTAGTTGGCCCGTTCGAATGCCTTGGGTTGCGGCACGGCGTTGCGGCTCATGCTGCCTTGCATCTGGCGGATGGAGTCGTATTCGTGCTCGCCCATCCACACCAGCAGTTCCGTGGTGATGGTGTCGAGGTAGCTGATACCCCGCTTCAGCAGCGCCGAGGTCATCATCGCCACTTTCGCCCCCGCCATCATGGCCTTCACCACGTCGGTGGCGCAGTGGACGCCGCCCGTGAGCGCCATATCGGCCTTCACGCTGCCATACAGCACCGCGATCCAGTGCAACCGCAGCAGCAGTTCGTGCGAGTTGCTCAGGATCAGGTTCGGCACCACTTCCAGCGATTCCAGATCGTAATCCGGCTGGTAGAAGCGGTTAAACAGTACCATGCCGTCGATGCCCGTGGCGTCGAGCTTCTGCGCCATGTTGGCCATCGAGCTGAAATACGGCCCCAGCTTTACGGCCACCGGAATCCTCACCGCCGCCTTCACCGCCTTCACCAGGTCGATGTACTGCTGCTCCACCTGTTCGCCGGTGACATCGGCGCTGACGGGAATGTGATAGATGTTCAGCTCAAGAGCGTCCGCCCCCGCCTGCGCCATCTTCTTGGCATAATCGAGCCAGCCGCCGGGAGTGGTGCCGTTGAGGCTGGCGATCACCGGGATTTTCACCGCCTGCTTGCATTTCGCGATGTGCTCCAGGTAAGTGTCCGGGCCCATCACGCGGCCGGCAAACTCCGGGAAATGGCTGGTCGATTCCGCGCCGATCTCGGCCGCCTGCTCGATGAAGCGGTCTAACTCGTCGCTCTCCTGGTCGATCTGCTCTTCGAACAGCGATTGCAGCACCACCGCGGCCGCGCCCGAGTCTTCCAGGCGCCGGATGTTGCCCACGTCCCCGCACATAGGCGAGGACGAGGCGACCAGCGGGCTCTTCAACTTCAGCCCCAGATAAGTCGTGGAAAGGTCAATTGTCTTGCTGAGGTCGATCATTTTTTCACCTCCACGGCGAAGGGCTCGTGAGCCATGTAGTCGTAGAGCTTCCAGTGGCTGTTGACATCTTCTTGGGCCTCGTCAAGCAGCTTCTTGGCATGCTCCGGATTGCTCTTCACCAGCATGGTGTAACGCGTCTCGTTGTAGATGTAGTCTTTGAGTGCGATGGATGGCGCGCGCGAATCCAGTTGGAACGGATTCTTATTCTGCGCCGTCAGGTCGGGATTGTAGCGGAACAGAGGCCAGTAGCCGGAATTCACGGCGGCCTTCTGCTGGTCCATTCCGAACGCCATGTCGTAGCCGTGCGCGATGCAATGGCTGTAAGCGATGATCAGCGACGGCCCCTCGAAGGCTTCGGCTTCCTGGAAGGCTTTCAGGGTATGCATGTCGCTCGATCCCATGGCCACGCGCGCCACATACACGCTGCCGTAGCTCACGGCCATCATCGCCAGGTCCTTCTTGCCGGACGGCTTACCGCCCGCCGCGAACTTCGCCACCGCGCCGCGAGGAGTCGCCTTCGACGCCTGCCCGCCGGTGTTCGAATAAACTTCGGTATCCAGCACCAGGATGTTCACGTTGCGGCCGGAAGCCAGCACGTGATCCAACCCGCCGTAGCCGATGTCGTATGCCCAACCGTCGCCGCCGACGATCCAGACGCTCTTCTTCACCAGCGCGTCGGCCACATCGAGCAGGTATCCGGCTTCCGGAGTACCGATTTCCTTCAGCTTCGCCTTCAGCTCCTTCACGCGCTCGCGTTGCGCGACGATGCCGGCTTCCGTCTTCTGGTCGGCCTTCAGGATGGCCTGCGCCAAGTTCTCGCCGATGGCGGAACCGAGCTTCCACACCAGTTCGTGGGCGTATTCCCTCTGCTTGTCGGCCGCCAGCCGCATACCCAGCCCGAATTCCGCGTTGTCTTCGAACAGCGAGTTCGACCACACCGGGCCGCGGCCTTCTTCGTTCTGACAGTAGGGCGTGGTCGGCAGGTTGCCGCCGTAAATCGATGAGCAGCCGGTGGCGTTGGCGACCATCAAGCGGTCGCCGAAAAGCTGCGTCATCAACTTGATGTAAGGCGTTTCACCGCAGCCCGAGCAGGCCCCGGAGAATTCGAATAGCGGCTGGAGCAGCTGTACGTCCTTCACCTGACCCAGCGACAGAGCCGTGCGGTCCGTCTCCGGAATCTTCAGGAAGAAGTCCCAATTGGCCGCTTCGGCCTCGCGCAGGGGCGGCTGCGCCACCATATTAATGGCGCGATGCTTCACTTCGCTCTTGCTCTTCGCCGGGCAGACCTGCACGCACAATGTGCAGCCGGTGCAATCCTCGGGAGCCACCTGCAGGGTGTACTTGCGCTCCTTCATGTCCTTCCAGCGGGCCGGAACGGCTTTGAAGGTGGCGGGCGCGTTGCCCAGATAGCTGTCGTCGTAAACCTTGGCGCGGATCACGCTATGCGGGCAAACCAGCACGCACTTGCCGCACTGAATGCACAGATCCTGGTCCCATTCGGGGATTTCCAGCGCGATATTGCGCTTTTCCCACTGCGCGGTAGCGGTGGGGAAAGTGCCATCGGGAGGCATGGCGCTCACCGGCAGGTCGTCGCCCTCGCCGGCGATGATTCTGGCGGTGACTCTCTGTACGAAGCTCGGGGCGGCCGCGGGAACCGCGGGCCGGATGTCGAACACCGCGGTGACTTTGTCTGGAACTTTCACTTCATGGAGATGATCGAGCGCGGCATCCACGGCGGCGAAATTCTTCTTCACCACGCTCTCCCCGCGCTTGCCGTAAGTCTTTTCGATGGAATGCTTAATGGCCTCAATGGCTTCGTTCCGCGGAAGTACTCCGCTGATGGCGAAGAAGCATGTCTGCATGATGGTGTTGACGCGTCCGCCCATGCCGGTCTTCTTGGCGACCTCGTAGCCGTCGATCACGTAAAACTTCAGCTTCTTGTCGATGATCTGCCGCTGTACCTGCCGCGGCAGGTGGTCCCAAACATCCTCCGGTCCGAAAGTGCTGTTCAGCAGGAAAGTGGCGCCCGGCTCGGCGGGTTTCAGCACATCGAAGCGCTCCAGAAAGGAGAACTGATGGCAGGCCACGAAACTGGCCTTGGTGATCAGATAGCTCGAGTGCAGCGCCTTGGGTCCGAACCGCAGGTGCGAAGTGGTCATCGCGCCCGACTTCTTCGAGTCGTACACGAAGTAGCCTTGCGCGAAGTTGTCCGTCTCCTCGCCGATGATCTTGATGGAATTCTTGTTCGCGCCCACCGTGCCGTCGGCGCCCAGCCCGTAAAACAGCGCCCGCACCGTGCCAGGAACTTCGGTGGAAAACTCGGGGTCGAAATCCAGGCTGGTATGCGTCACATCGTCATGAATGCCGACCGTGAAATGGTTCTTGGGCGACTTCTTCAGCAGCTCGTCGAAAACCGCCTTCACCATGGCCGGAGTGAATTCCTTCGACGCCAGTCCGTACCGGCCGCCGATCACCTTCTTGCTGACGCCCATTTCGGACAGCGCGGTAACTACATCGCAATACAGCGGTTCGCCCGTCGCGCCCGGCTCCTTGGTGCGATCCAGGACGGCGATCGACTTCACCGAGGCCGGAATCGCCGCCACGAACGTTTCCACCGCGAACGGCCGGAACAGCCGCACTTTCAGCAGACCGATTTTCTCGCCGCGCGCCACCAGTGCGTCGACGGCTTCCTCTGCCACTTCCGCGCCCGAGCCCATCATTATAATGATGCGTTCGGCATCCGGCGCGCCCACGTAATCGAACAAGTGATACTGCCGTCCCACGATCTTGGCGAACTTGTCCATGGTGTTCTGCACAATGGTCGGGGTGGCCAGATAGAACGGATTGCAGGCTTCACGCGCCTGGAAATAGACGTCGGGATTCTGCGCCGTTCCGCGCATTACCGGCCGGTTGGGATTGAGCCCGCGCTCGCGATGCGCCCGCACCAGATCTTCGTCGATCATGGCGCGCATATCGGCGGAGGTGAGCTGTTCCACCTTGGCCACTTCGTGAGAGGTGCGGAAGCCGTCAAAGAAATGGATAAAGGGAATGCGTGCTTCCAACGTGGCGGCCTGGGAAATCAGCGCCATGTCCATCGTTTCCTGCACCGAATTGGCGCTCAACATGGCAAACCCGGTAGCGCGCACCGCCATCACATCGCTGTGATCGCCAAAAATCGAAAGGGCATGCGTGGCCAGCGCGCGCGCCGCCACGTGGATCACCGAAGAGGTCAATTCCCCGGCGATCTTGAACATGTTGGGGATCATCAATAGCAGGCCTTGGGATGCGGTAAATGTCGTACCCAAAGACCCGGTCTGGAGAGCTCCATGGAGAGCGCCGGCGGCGCCGCCCTCGCTTTGCATCTCGATCACCGTCGGCACGGTGCCCCAGATGTTGATCTTCTGCTCGGCGGACCATTGGTCCGCCCACTCCCCCATGTTGGAGGACGGCGTAATAGGATAAATGGCTATGACTTCATTAGTTTGGTGCGCGACATAGGCGGCTGCTTCGTTGCCGTCGATGGTCACCTTAGGACGAATGTTGGCGGATGAGCTGGTCAACTCTCCCCTCCTTACCAGTATGGGATTCACTTTCTTAAACCACATTATAAGACCTTTATGTCGTAAAAATCTACAGATTTTTATGTCTGAAATTCTCAATCGGATGTAAATGATTGAATCGATTGACCGCTTGCTTACGCGCGCGGCTCGGAAACGCCGCGCGCTGCCCTTACCGAGCCGCGCGCGTGAGCAAGTGGTTTTCGAATAGTCGAGCTAAGTTCGGTTGTCGCGTTCGCCTACGGGTTTTCGATCGCGCCTGCGAAGAGCAGAGCCCCGGTCTGCGAGTCGCCGATCAGAACCACGAACGGACGGTCGAAGACCAGTGTTTTCACTGGGTGTGGCTGCCTCATGGCAGCCGCCGTCATGGTGACCGCCGTGGCCGCCGCTGCTACCGTGCCTTTCTCATCCACCTCGAGGCGCGTTTTGTGGATCACGTCGCTGATGACGAATTCACCCGATCCCATCGGCCTGAAATCCGCCCCGGGATAATGGAACGCCACGCCCATCCCCATCTTCTCCAGATACTCCGCCAGGCTCGCGGAAAAATCCAGACTGAAGCGCGGAATTTTCACGTCCAGGTCGAAATCCGCCGCGCCACCTGTCAGGTGCTCCAGGTCCAGCGACCCCAACACCTCGGCAGGCGTTTTCCCCTCCCTCGGCAGCAACGCGTAAAGAAAGATGCTGGATTGTTTGTACTGCAGCAGCGCGCCCTCGAAATTCCCGCCGGCGCGATACGCCCCCGCGATCCGCGGCTGGTGCATCATCGGTACGCTCTTCTCGCCGCCGCCGGTCAGATGAAAACCCGCCGTCTGCGTCTGCGAGGGCGAAAACTCCGTCCGCCAGCTTGCCGCGAAGTAAACTGCGTTAGTCAGGATGACTGCCGCTTTGGCCACCGCGTCCGCCGTCACGATGTTGCCGATTTTGCCCTTGGTCTCCCCCTTCACCCAATCGTTGATTTCCGCGGCCGCGCGCGCATCTCGAAAATCGAGTGTGGCCGCGCTTGCGCCGAAAAGCGTAGTGCAGAGCTTCACATACTCCGGATCGAGCGTGAAGCGGCGGTCCGCCCAAAGCGCATTGGCGATGTTCAGGGCGTCGGGATTGCGCGACTTCAGCCCGGCCAGCAGAGCCGCGGTGGAAGCGTTCAATCCTGCCGCATCCAAATCCGGCAGCGCCAACGTTTTGCGCATGGCGGTTCGCGTGTCGCCGCCCGCCCCGTTTTCCGCCATGTGGAGCGCCAGAAAAACGCTCAGCGGCGAAATGAAGACGTTCTGCCGCGGCTTGCGCTCGATGATCCCGCGCACAAGCTCGCGACCGAAGGTCCGTTCCGCCGCTACCGCAATTTGGACGTTCTCCACGGTTTGATCGAACAGCGCCAAGCCTAGGGGTAATCCCGAGATCCACTCACGGCGCGTCATTGGCGATGGCTTCAGTATCTCACGCCTTCCCCGCATTCAGCCGTTGAGTTGAATGGTCCCTCGCCCCATCGCCCCGCCGCTCGGGGACAAACCGCACGGAGACACCTTTATTCATGTCCGGTTGCAGATCTTGCAGCGTGATCGCCCGATTCGATCCGTGCGATTGCACCGCCGCGCCGTGACGATGCTTCTGAACCGAAGCCGTTACGACGCCGAGCATCGGTCGCGGCTGTGCCGCTCTGCGTTCTCTGCGCCTCTGCGAGAGAAATAGTTTTCTGCAGTTGAATGGGCTATCGCCCCGAAGTGCCGGCCCAACTAGCAAGCGTCCGTAAGAATTCTCTCGCAGAGGCGCAGAGGACGCAGAGAAGAAATAGAACTCAGTGCTCGGCCCCTCCGTGCTCTCCGCCACCTCAGTGTGCTCGGGTCTGCCTTTGAATTTGTTTTCCTCCGTGTCCTTTGTGGTGAACATTGTTTTGCCTCACCGAATCCCGTCGAGCGCCGCCTCTTCCCGCTTCACCAACTCCTTCGGCAATTTCACATACCCCAGCGCCGCGGACTGCGCCTGCCCCGGTCCCAGCACCCACTTGAGAAATCCCACCAGCGCCGCCCGCTTCGTCTCATCCGCCATCCGGACCGGCACCACCATCCACGTGAACGACGCGATCGGGTACGCCCCCGCCCCCGGCGCGTTCACGATCGAAATCTTGAAATCGGCCGCCGGCGGAGCCGCGTGACTCACCGCGGCCTCTATGCTTTCCAAGCTCGCGGCCACGAGCTCGCCTGCGCGGTTCCGTACCTTGCCGAAGTTGAGGTGATGCTGCAGCGCGTAAATGTACTCCACATATCCAATCGCGCCTCCCATCTCTTTCACCAGGCTGGCGACGCCCTCGTTCCCATTCGCGCTGCGTCCCACCGGCCACTTCGGGTTCAGGCTGGCGCCCGTCTGCGCCTTCCATCCCGGTACCGTCTGCGTAAGGAAGTCCGTCCACGCATAACTCGTCCCGCTCCCGTCGGCGCGATGCACCACCACGATGGCGAGATCCGGCAGGCTTAATCCCTTATTGCACTGCCGCAGCACGGGGTCGTTCCATTTGGCGATCGTGCCGGAGTAAATACCGGCCAGCGCCTCCGGCGTGAACCCGATATCGCCGGCCACACCTGGCAGATTCACGATCGGCACCACCGCCCCCACGACCGAGGGCACCAGTAAGTATTTCCCTTCGTCGCCCGGCGAAATCTCCTGTATGGCGTGCGGATTGTCGGAAGCCCCGAAGTCCGCGCTTCCGGCCAGAAGCCTGCGAATTCCGGCCTCCGATCCCACCGCCTCGTAGGAAATGTCGACGTTTGGATTTTCGCGCCGGTAGTTGGTCAACCATTTTGCGTAGACCGGGTAGGGGAACGTCGCGCCCGCGCCTCTGAGGGCGACCGCGGACTGCGGCGGGGCCATCTCCCGCGATGGCGCGCGATCCTGCTCCAACGCCGCCGCCACATGCTTCGCGATTCGTTTGGCCAGCTCTTTGGAAATGTCGCCGGCATCGTTCTCCGGCGTCGCCAGGTACGACCACCACGTCTCCCCTCTGCCATTCTTCAGTTCCACCGAGAGATACCCGCCATAAACCGGCGTCCCATCGGACGGCAGTCGTCCCGACCTCGGGTTCAAGCTGCGATATCCCTTGACCCAGATCTCGCCCCCGCCGCCCAGGATGTCCTCGGCGCCCGCCTCGCTCGCAACTAACGACACTCCGGGAAGCTTACTAAGTTCTGCCATTACATACTCGCGTAACTTCTCCGGCGCCGTCTTAGTGGTGAACGGTTCCACAAACAGCCGTCTGCCGGGCCCTGCCGAGGGTACGGCGAGCGTGCAGCAGCAGACCATACCGGCAATCCACATACTTCTAAAAGCGCTCTTCATCGCGGGTCCTACCCATCCTCACACCGCGCCCCGCGGCGGGAGATCACATCCCAGTTACAAAATCGTGAATTTTCGGTGTATACGCGAGGAATCGTTGACATACCCCTGAGACGTGCCCAACCATGGTAGTTCTTGCGATTCCTTCTACTCCTCCTCATCCTCAATCCGTGGCTTTCGCGCGCTCAAGCCCCCGAAGCGCCGGCGTCAACCCCGGAACAGCCAATGGGGCTGAGCGCTCCCGAATCTTTCTGGGATCGCTTCTGGATTTCGGTGCAGGGCAATTTCATCAGCCAATACCATTCGGCTTTCGACGCCAAATATTCCGGTCCCAACAGCTTCGCGACTTCCGCCCAGGACGCCACCTCGCGCGTCGAGACTCTTTACACCGGCTTCCGCATCGCCAACCAGCTCGAGATACTCACAGATGTGGAAAGCGCCGGAGGAGCGGGCCTCAGCAGCGCCCTCGGACTGGCCGGTTTTAGCAACGTCGACGTAGTGCGGAATCCGTCGCTAGGCGAAGCGCCCTATATCGCCCGCGTGATGCTCCACTACACCATTCCGCTGGGCAAAGACATCACCGAAGCCACCCGCAATCCACTTTCGCTCGCTTCCATCGTCCCCGTCCGCCGCCTCGAATTGCGCGCCGGTAAAATGAGCACGGTCGATTTCTTCGACCTCAACTCCGCCGGCAGCGACAGCCATCTGCAATTCATGAATTGGACCACCGTCAACAACGGCGCCTTCGATTACGCCGCCGATACCCGCGGCTACACCTACGGCCTTGTTGCCGAGCTCTATGACGAAAAGTGGGCCGCGCGCTTTGGCGAAATGCTGATGCCCACCGTGGCCAACGGCATCCAGCTCGATTGGGACCTCGCCCGCGCCCGCGGCGAGAATTACGAATTTGAATACCACCCCACGCTTCTCCCCAAACGCGCCACCGTGGTGCGCGCCCTCGCCTTCGAAAATCACGCCAACATGGGCAGCTATCGCGAAGCCATTGACAGTTATCTCTCGGGTAAAGCTACCGTGCCCGACATCACGCTATACCGCAAACAGGGCAGAGTGAAATACGGGTTCGGCCTCAATGGCGAACAGGAGCTCACCCATCTTTGGCGCACCTTCTTCCGCCTCGGATGGAACGACGGCCACACCGAATCGTTCGCCTACACCGAGGTCGACCGCACCGCCGAATTCGGCAGTGACTTCCGTGGCAGTGCCTGGCATCGCCCACAGGACAAAGTCGGCGCCGCCGTGGTCGCCAACGGCATCTCCGGCGATCACCGCCGCTACCTCCAGCTCGGAGGCCAGGGATTCATTCTCGGCGATGGCGGCCTGCGCTACGGCCTCGAGAAGATTTTCGAAACTTACTACACCGCCCACATCTGGCGCGGTGTCTCCCTGTCGTTCGACTATCAGCACATCTCCGATCCAGGCTACAACCGCGACCGCGGCCCCGCCTCCGTCGTCAGCCTCCGCATGCACATCGAGGACGCCATCCCGTTCGACAAACTCGGCAGGATCGGCGGGAAATAGCCCTTGCACTCGGGCCGCAATCGGCGCTAGAATCGAAGGCGAATAAAAGGCGAATATGGCTCGACGACCGAACACCGGCTCCCGAGAAACGCTGACCACTGCGGAACTCGCAGAGCTCCGCGCCCGGCTCGCCGGAATGAAGCCCTTCGAGCTGGAGATTTTCTACAAAGCTACCCACAACGCCTGCCGTTATAACGTGAACGGCCGGGTGCCGTGCCCGCGCGCCATTCAGGAGTTCGTCCAGGCCTGGAGAGCGCTAAGAAAGTAGGACATACTTGCCCAGCGGCGCGACCCTGGTGCTGGTCAGCCGCTCCTTTCCCATGCTCAGCAAAACCTGAACAGTAGCTTCCAGATGGCGTCCACACTCGCCGCCGATCGCGCCTGCACCGGCGATTTGCGGGGCTCCAGGACTATCTGAGGACGATGAGGCAAATGCGAACTCCTAATCCGCTGCTCCCTTCATCTAACCTTTCAGAAGGAGAAATACAATGACGAAACAGACTCTCGGCGGCGCCTTCACGCTCCCGAACACATTGATCGCCGTGAACCGCATGGGCTACGGCGCTATGCAACTCGCCGGTCCGCAGGTCTGGGGGCCGCCGCGCGACGTTGACGCTGCCGTAGCTGTCTTGCGGGAGGCCGTTGCCTCCGGCGTGAACCATATCGATACCAGCGACTTTTATGGCCCCCACGTGACCAATCAAATCATCCGGCAGGCTCTGCACCCCTATCCCGATGGCCTGACGATCGTCACCAAAGTGGGCGCTCGCCGCGGAGCGGACAAGTCCTGGTTTCACGCCCTTTCACGCCAGGACCTCATCGATGCCGTTCACGACAATCTCCGCAATCTCGGGCTCGACGCGCTGGAAGTGGTCAACCTGCGCGTGGGAGGTATAGCGGAGCCATCGGACGGCTCCATCGAAGAACCGCTGACCGTGCTCGCCGAACTCCAGCGTCAGGGCCTGATCCGCCATCTCGGACTGAGCAATGTTACGCCGGAGCAACTGGCCGAGGCTCGGAGAATCACCAGGATCGTCTGCGTGCAGAACTATTACAACGTCGCCCATCGCGGCGACGATCGCCTCATCGACGACCTCGCGAAGCACGGCATTGCTTACGTGCCGTTCTTCCCGCTGGGAGGCTTCACGCCGTTACAATCGTCGGCGCTCGACGACGCAGCCGCATCGCTCCAAGTCACGCCGATGCAGGTCGCGCTGGCTTGGCTGCTTCACCGTTCGCCCAACATCCTGCTGATTCCCGGGACGTCTTCCATCGCTCACCTTCGCGAGAATCTTCAGGCGGCGACGCTGCAGCTTCCTGCCGAAATCCTCGCGGGCCTCGACTCGATAGCTGCCGCTGGCGCGTGAGATCTTGCGCCTCTTCCTGCAGCGCCGAGACTCCGAACCCCTGATGTCGTGCCGCAATTGTGTGCTGTTGGGGAAAATGACTTGAGCCAGTCTTGGCGTCACGCTCATGCCAAGTTCAACGGGTAATTGTGCGGCGGCCGGGAAATAGCGTGAGCCCGTTTCGCTTCCCGGACCACTCCCTCACGGTCGTCGCCCGGTGTCGGCATACTTCGTTTTAACCTGAACAGAGTCGAACCTATGCCAGTGATATAGTCGTTGGAATGACTCGGACCATCGCCACGTTGGCGCTCTTCGCTGCCATTCTCCCGGCGCAGGAAGCTACTGCCCCGCACGCGCCGCTACCCCCGCTTTCCGCGCCCATGAGTGTGCCCAAACCGGGGCCGCAGGCCGACGCCCCGTATGCCCCCCAGCCCATCCTGCAAGGCGGCATCGTCATTCCGCTCTTCCCGCCCGATTCGCCCTATCTGAATAAAGATAAGATCAACATCCCCGAGCAGTACGGCATGAGCGGCTCGGTGGCCGGACGCATTAACAGCATCGTCCACATTCACAATCCGTCCATCGAAGTGCATCGCGTCGAGGGCGGCCTGAATACCGGCGCGGCCGTGATCCTCATCGCGGGCGGCGGCCACAACACTCTCAACGTTGGCGGCGAGGGCGCGGACTTCGTGCCTTTCTTCGCCAATTTCGGAGTGAACACGATCATCCTGCGGAGCCGTTTGCGCAGTGACGGATACAATCCGCAGACCGACGAGGTCTATGACACCGAGCAGGCCATTCGCGTGGTGCGCGCCTACGCCAGCGAGTGGAAGATCGACCCCAACAAAATCGGCGTCATGGGATTTTCGGCCGGCGCCGAACTCGCGGCTGCCGCGGCCGTACTTTATGACGACTGGGACAAGAAGAACAACGAGCCCGGCGATCCGTTCGCCGGCATCGCTTCGCGGCCGGATTTTGTGGGCATCGTCTATCCCGGGCCTTCGCCCTTCGCCCGTAACCGCACCGCTCCACCGATTCCGCGCAATGTGCCGCCGGCATTCCTGGTCTGCGCCGGGTCGGACGACGCGGTGCACGCAGTGTGGGCCATCGAATATTTCAGCGCCATGCTGGCGCTGCGCATTCCCAACATCGAGATGCACCTTTACGGCAACGGCGCGCACCCCGGCGACGCCCGTCCCGATGGCGCCCGCATGAGCGGCGGCCTCACCTATCGCAACTTCACGCCGTACGGTACCTGGCAGGATCGCTTCATCGACTGGTTCCGCGACCTCGGCTTCCTGCAGAAGACCGGCGTGCCGACGAAGGCGGCGAAGGACATCGAGGCCTACCTGGCGAAGCCCGCACCCACTCCAGGACGCGCCCGCGGCCAATAGACCGCGAGCCTATGCGAGACTGAATCTGTGCGGAAAACCAGTCTCCGAACTCCCGATGTCACCCCGCAATTTCGGGTCAATGAGGAACATGGCTTGAGCCCGTTCGGCGACCGGGACCACTCCCTCACGGCCGTGGCTCGGTATCGGCGCACTGCGTTTTTCCGAGCCGCGACCGTGAGTGAGTCGGTTTGCGGGCTCATGGCAATTTCCACGGCATCAGCAGTTCGGAGTCTCGCCCTGCTAGTATGCGCCGCCGGTGCGTGGGCGGGCACCCCGTGGAATCCCGACAATATCTGGAGTTGGCGCACGCCTCGCGATCCGCAAATCAGCCCCGACGGCCGGCGCGTGGTCTACCTCGAAGACTGGAACGACCACGGGAGCGACTCGGTGTACTCCAGTTTGTGGCTGGTCTCGATCGACGATAAGCAGCCGCTTTGCTTGACGGATGCTCCCTTCCGCATGCAGTCGCCGCGTTGGTCCCCCGACAGCACGCGCATCGCCTGGAGTTCGGGCCAGGGTTCGCTGAACGTGCTTACTGTGGGTGGCGATGGCGCCAAGGCAACATCCGTCGGCGTCTCGCCGTTGGCGCTCGCATGGTCGCGCGATGGACAGTCGATCGCTTTCACGGCGCTGGTGCCGCCGCCGCAGAATCGCCCTGCCTGGGCCCCCGCGTCCATCCAATCGTGGCTGGTACCGCAATCGCGTGCGCATATCGCCCTCTTCGTGGTCCCTGCCGGCGGAGGCACATGGCAAAACCTCACCGGCCCCGGCTTCGACGCGGTGGGCGAACCTTCCTGGGCGCGCGATGGGAAGTCGATCGTCATCGCGGCCGCCGATGGCCAGATTTATTCCATCCGCCTCGCCGACCAGGTCGCGCGCCGGCTTACCGACGATTCCAATCGCAACGAAAACCCCGTGGTATCGCCCGACGGCTCAAAGATCGCCTGGATGGCCACCGATTCCGCTCTGCGCAGTTATTCCATTCGCAAGCTGTATGTGATGAACGCCGACGGCACGCGCGCGAAGCTGCTCGCCGGCGCGCTCGATCGCAATCCCGAGTACCCACACTGGAGTTCCGATTCGCGCACGGTCTATTTCCTCGCTGACGACTCCGGCGCTACACATGTCTATGCGTCGCGCAACGATAGCACCGTCCGCCAGGTCACCCATGGCGGCGAACGTTTGCGCGGGTTTTCTCTGGCCGATAACGGCCGCGCCGTCACGGTTCGATCCACGGGGCAGGCCGTCGAACTGGTCACATTCCCGGTCGATATGCCGCCGCCCACCGCGGCTGTCCTCGCAGCTCCTATGGCGAAGCTGCTCGCGGAGCGCGAGATTGCCGCGGCGGAGGAGATCCAGGTGCCTTCGGCTGGCAAATCGATTCAGGGCTGGGTCATCAAGCCACCACACTTCGATGCCGCGCGAAAATATCCGCTGCTGCTCGATATCGCCGACGATCCGCGGCGCATGTTCGGCCCAGAGTTCTCGCTGCGCGCGCAGATCTTCGCCGCGCGCGGCTGGGTGGTGCTGCGCGTCAATCCACGCGGCACGCCAGGGTACGGCGAGCAGTTCGGACGCCTGCTGCCGACGCGTTATCCCGGTGACGATGCCGACGACCTGCTGGCCGCCGTGGATTTCGTAGTCGCCAAGGGCGGGATCGACGAGCAACGCATCGCGGTGAGCGGCGGCCTGCTGGCGGCATGGATGCTCGGGCACAGCGATAAGTTCGCCGCGGTGGTGGCGCGCCGTCCAATTGTCGATTTCACGCTGGCAGGCGTGCGCGCAGCTCCCTGGATGGGCGCGCTGCCGTGGGACGATCCCGATCGATACGTGAAGCACTCGCCCATCTACTTCGCGTCGAGTTGGAAGGCGCCCACGCTGGTGTTTGCCGGTGATCCCGACCCGCAGTCCGATGAATTCTATGCCGCGCTGCAGGAGCGCAGAGTGAAATCGGCGATGGTGCGCGTGCCGGATTGGAGCAGGCCGTCGGCGGAAGTGGTGGAACTGGAGACTACGCTCGCGTGGCTGGAGTCGGGTTACGACGCCAGCCGCAAGGCGCGTTGAATACCGGCAGGAAATGTGAGGCGCTGAAAGAAACGCGCCGGATAGACGTAGTCTTCGCCCGATTCGTCGACGATGCGGATAACGTCGTTCGCCTCCGCATCGGAGCCCTCTAATACCGGGTACAGTTTTCTGATCTCCAGCGATGTGCCGAATCCCGCATTCCGCAAGCAGACCGGGTACCCTTGAGTTTTCATTCGGCGAGGCATATTCTCCCGATGAATTCTAGCAGACGAAGAGGGCGAGCTTCGCTCGCCTGGGCAAGCTGAAGCATAGCTGAAGCATGCCCCACATCTGAACGCACTGGCCTCTTCGTGGGACATGCTTCAGCTTGTCCGTGCTCTCATCGCAACCGCAGACTATTCGTCACCACCGTGACGCTCGATGCCGCCATGGCCGCCGAGGCCAGCATGGGCGAGAGCAGCCCCAGCGCCGCTACCGGAATGCCTACCGTATTGTAGGCGAAGGCCCAGAACAGATTCTGTCGAATGATCCGCATCGTCCG
>Ga0182018_10000748_pt1 | contig 40605 bp, 37 predicted proteins | sample 812P2MmetaG_FD_120490 | JGI IMG/M metagenome (GOLD analysis project Ga0182018, IMG submission 120490) | Permafrost microbial communities from Stordalen Mire, Sweden - 812P2M metaG | ecosystem: Environmental > Terrestrial > Soil > Wetlands > Permafrost | place: Sweden: Stordalen | collected... | reverse complement strand
GCGCCGGCATGCCGGTCTCCTTGAACAGCGGCCACGCGGTATACCCCGCCTCGTCCCAGCTGTTCATGATGCCCCACCACTCGTCGAAGCCTTGATCCGTCGGCAGCCGTCCCTGCGTGTCACCGCAGTGCCACTTGCCGTACAACGCGGTGGCATAGCCAGCCTCGGAGAGGAGTTCGGCGATGGTGTACTCCCACGGGGCCAGCCCGGATTGCCCCTGCCCCGGAAAAGGGACGGTGAAGGTCCCCGAGCGAACCGGATGGCGTCCGGTAAGGATGGCCGAGCGCGTCGGCGTGCACTGGACTTCGACGTTGTAGTTGTTGAAGCGGATGCCCTCGCCGGCACATTTGTCGATGCACGGCGTCGGTATCGTTCCGCCGTAGGCCCCAAAATTTCCCCAGCCTACGTTGTCCACCAGGATAAACACGATGTTGGGTGCCACGTTTCTGCCCCCCTTATAACTAAGACCTCAATCGATCTCCCCAGAGTTGACAGCACACTCCGCAAACCAGGCGGACGCGTGCAGACGAAGGCAGCATAGAAGCGACGCGATTACTCCAGCCACTGGCAAAAGTGACAGTCAGCAGAGGAAAAGTGCTAAGCGCCAAATTGCGCCGATCACGGGGGCAAGACGGAGTTATTCTTTGCAATGCGCTGGCGAGTCTAATTTCAGTAGGTTCCTGAGAAACTCAGGTCTGGAGTAACTAGTCTTAGATAACTCTGCTGACAGATTGCGGGCGAGTCACGGATAAACAGGAAGTAATGACCCCGCATAGATCCTCACGCCGCTCTGGTTACAACTCATAGATATCGGAGACAGAGAGACCTCGTCTTGATCGTTGCTCACGAGCAACCACGCAGCGCGAAATCCTGCGACGACCAGACAATTTTATGCGACGACTGTCACAAGTGACAGTTGTGTGGTCCGCATCGTGGTTCATAGACTGCTCGAAATTGTCTCTCCTTTTCCAGGCTGACGAAACAGCGGAGGGCGAGGCTTAAGTGAAGCGGCGATGACGCAAGGAGATGACGCAAATGGATAGCACACGGCCCGCAGCCCCACCTCAGGAAACCTCGGCAACGCCGGGTTCACCGAGTGCCACCGTGACGATTGACGGTAAACAGCTTCCGCCACCGCCTATGAAATTTGGCGGCGTGATCCAGGAGGACGCTAAGAATTCGAAGTCTTACTGGCCGCCTCAGGTGGTACCGCCCAAGGGCGCGCCCAACGTGCTACTTATCATGACCGACGATCAGGGCTACGGCGTGACGAGTACCTTCGGCGGCGTCGTCCCGACCCCGGCCATGGACCGTGTCGCCGAGGCTGGATTGCGCTACACGCAGTTTCATTCCACGGCTCTTTGCTCACCGACGCGCGCTGCGCTCATCACTGGTCGCAATCACCACTCGGTGGGTTTCGGTGTGATTGGCGAACTGTCCACCGGATTCCCGGGCTATGACTCCATCATCGGCTCGGAAAATGCCACCGTCGGTAAGATTCTGCAACAAAACGGATTTGCCACGTCTTGGTTCGGCAAGGAGCACAACACGCCGGCCTTTCAATACAGTTTGGCCGGGCCTTTCGATCAATGGCCGAGCGGCATGGGCTTCGACTATTTCTACGGATTCATGGGCGGCGAGACCGATCAGTGGACGCCTTATCTTTTTCGCGATCACACCCAGGTCTTTCCGTGGATCGGCAAGCCCGGCTATAACCTGACGACCGACCTGGCGGACGATGCCATCAAGTACATGAGCGGCTTGAACGCGGCGGCGCCTGACAAGCCGTTCTTTCTTTATTACGTGCCCGGCGGAACGCACTCGCCGCATCAGCCCACGCAGGAATGGATCGACAAGTTCCACGGCAAGTTCGACCTGGGCTGGGAGAAGCTGCGCGAGGAGATTTTCGCCAACCAGAAGCGACTCGGCGTAATCCCCGCGAACACCAAGCTCACCCCGTGGCCGGATGTGTTGCCGAAATGGGATTCGCTTTCAGCAATCCAGAAGAAGCTCTATGCGCGTCAAGCTGAAGTGTTTGCGGCCTACGCAGCATACACCGACCATGAAATTGGCCGCGTGATCCAGGCGGTCGAGGACATGGGCAAACTCGACAACACGCTGATCATTTATATCAGCGGCGACAATGGCAACAGTGCGGAGGGGACTCTGGAGGGAACACCAAACCAGATGACCGCGTACAACGGCATTCTCACGCTCCCCGAAATTGAACTGATGCGGTATTACGAATCCTGGGGTTCGGAGAAGACCTACCCGCATATGTCAGTCGCATGGTCGTGGGCATTTGATACACCGTTCAAGTGGACCAAGCAGGTGGCATCGCATTTTGGCGGGACTCGGCAAGGCGTGGCCATTTCGTGGCCGGGGCACATCAAAGATGTAGGCGGCATCCGTTCCCAGTTCCATCACATGATCGACATCGTGCCGACCATCCTCGAAGCTACGGGCGTCAATGAGCCGAGCACGGTCGATGGCATCGCGCAAAGGCCGATCGAAGGCGTGAGCATGGCTTATACCTTTGATAAAGCCAATGCCAATGCACCCTCGAAGCGCGAGACGCAGTATTTCGAAATGTTCGCAAACCGCGCGATCTATCACCAAGGTTGGGTTGCGGCCACAACGCCGCCAGCCCCGCCCTGGGAGATGGGAACTACCAAGCTGCCTGAGATCAACGAATACAAGTGGGAGCTCTACAACATCACCGAGGACTTCTCTGAATACAACGATCTCGCTGCCACGAACCCCGCCAAGCTGAAAGAGCTGCAGGCGTTGTTCCTCGCCGAGGCAGGGAAATATAATGTGCTGCCCCTCGATAACTCGGTCCTACCGCGCGCCATCACGCCGCGGCCGAGCGCGACCGCTGGACGCACGCTATTTACCTACGAGGGTGAGAACGCCGGCATTCCTGTGGGCAATGCGCCGAGCATTTTGAACAAGGATTACACGATCACTGCGGAAGTGACTATTCCGAAAGGTGGCGCAGAAGGGATGATCGCAACCATGGGTGGCACCTTCGGTGGATATGGTCTGTACCTGCTCAAAGGCAAGCCGGTCTTCGTTTACAACCTCCTCAATCTGAAGCGAACCCGCTGGGAGGGCGGCGTCGGCGGCGCGGATCTGATGGGTAGTTCACTGGCGCCTGGCAAGCACACGATTGTGTTCGATTTCAAACTGGAAAGTCCCGGCCTGGGAAAGGGTGGTACTGGCGTGCTCTCGGTGGACGGTAAAGAGTTGTCTCGGCAGACAATGGAGCACTCGATACCGTTTCTGATGTCCATCGATGAGACCTTTGACATCGGCTGCGATACCCGCACACCGGTGGACGATAGCTACGAGCTGCCGTTCCACTTCACCGGCAAAATCGACCGGCTCACCTACAAGCTTGGGCCGGAGCAGTTGATGGAGGCGGACCATGCTGCGAAGGCCGAGGCACTCGCCAGTGTGCACAGCTAGGTAAGGCAGTCAGTCGATTGCAAAGAACGCGGGCGGCTTCCTCCGACGGCGGCATCAACGACACATCCACTCGTCGAGCTGCCTGCCTGAGGAAAAACCGGCGATGACCCGCTCGCGTTCTAGGTGGGACTTGTCTCCAGGGGTGGGTCGCTGCTAAGGTCGAGAAACGATGGCAGCCAAGACAACAACCGGTGAGATCGTCGAGATCAAAGGCGACGAGTTCCTTATGGGATCGAATGACTTCTATCCCGAGGAGCGTCCCGCTCGGCGCGTCCGCGTAGAGTCGTTCGCCATCGATTGCTGTCCGGTCACGAATGCGGAGTTTGCACGATTCGTGGAGGCGACGGGCTACGTAACGGTGGCTGAGCGTCCAATTGATCCGGCGCAGTATCCCGGCGCCAGTCCCGAACTCTGTGTTCCTGGTTCAGCCGTTTTTCGTCGCGCGCGCGGCCCAGTGAATCTTGCCGACTGGTCACAATGGTGGGCTTGGACGCCTGGTGCTTTTTGGGGCCGCCCGCTCGGGCCCCATTCCTCAATCGAAGCGTTGATGGATCATCCTGTCGTGCATGTCGCCTACGAGGATGCCGAAGCCTACGCGCGTTGGGCAGGCAAACAACTTCCCACCGAAGCCGAGTGGGAGTACGCCGCGCGCGGTGGACTCGACGCCGCGATCTTTACCTGGGGCGACGAGATGATTCCGGGCGGCAAGACCATGGCCAATACGTGGCAGGGTGAGTTTCCTTGGCAGAATCTCTTGCTCGACGGTTATGAACGAACATCGCCAGTCGGTTCCTTTCCGCCCAACGGGTACGGCCTATACGACATGGCGGGGAACGTTTGGGAGTGGACCAGCGATTGGTATTCGGCCGATCGATTGGCCGGGAAGACGAAGCCCTGTTGTGGTGATTCGCTGAGGCGCGATGCAACCATCGAAGAGAGCTTCGATCCGACGCAACCGCAGATCAGAATACCGCGCAAGGTGATTAAGGGAGGGTCGCATCTCTGCGCCCCCAACTACTGTCTGCGGTTCCGCCCCGCGGCCCGCTCACCGCAGATGCTCGATACCTCGATGAGTCATCTCGGCTTTCGCTGTGTCGTGCGCCCCCTTGGGGAGCACAAACAAAGTTAAGGCTGCTAGAGTGTGCACAACTAAGTGCCAGGGGAAGACGCTCCTGGGAACACTCCAGGCCGGCGCCGCGCACAACGGTAGTAAAGCAAAATCCACAATTGTGTTGATTTGACGCTATGATTGCTGACGTAGGATTATCCCATTGTCTGCTCATGGTTTGCGATGCCCGATTCCATCTCCCATTACCGTGGATTGGAGAAGATCGGCGGAGGCGGCATGGGCGTGGTCTACAGGGCAGAAGACACGCTCCTGGGCCGCTATGTCGCCCTCAAGTTCCTCCCGGATAATTTCGCTGATGACAGCACTGCGTTGGAGCGTTTCCGGCGGGAGGCGCGTGCTGCGTCCGCGCTGAACCATCCCAACATCTGCACCATCTATGAGATCGGCGAAGAAGGCGGCCGTACGTTCATCGCCATGGAGTTCCTGGATGGCAAAACACTGAAGCATGTGATTCAGGAAGACCCGCTTCCTATCGATCGGGTGATCGAAATCGCGATCGACCTTGCCGACGCGCTCGAAGCAGCGCACGAGAAAGGCATCATCCACCGCGACATTAAGCCGGCGAACGTCTTCGTAACTAAACGAGGCGCCGCCAAGATTCTCGACTTCGGTCTGGCGAAGATGGTACCCGCTAAGGAACTCGCAGGAGGCGGGGAATCCTCCCGGGAGCGGCAGCAGCTGACGGACGGCCTTGGAGCCGCACTGGGCACAGCGGCGTATATGTCCCCCGAACAGGCGCTCGGCAGACCCGTCGATACTCGCACGGATCTCTTTTCTTTCGGCATCCTTCTCTACGAGATGTGCACCGGCCGCTCGCCCTTCCTGGGAGATACAACCGGGGAGCTTCTGATCGCCATTGTGCAACAAGTCCCGGTCACTCCAGCGCGGCTAAATCCCGATGTTCCGCTTGGACTAGCGCGCATCATCGATCGATGCCTGGAAAAGGACCGGGAGCTTCGGTACCAGCTTGCGGGGGAGATCCGCACGGAACTGAAGAGACTGCAGCGCACCTCGGCGGACTTGGTAGATGCAGCTTTCCCGGAGTGGAAAATAGAGCCATTGGAGCACGAATCTTTGGGGGTTCGGGCGTTTGCGGGTACTGCCCGCGGCGGCGAGCAATCTACGCCCAGAACCATGCAGTCCGAACCAGCTAAGCCGGCCACGCCGCGGCGACGGCTCCTTGTCCTCGCAGGGCTGCTGGTAGTTGGCGCTGCGCTGCTAGCCTTTCTCCTAGCGCGGCCCCTACCCGCGCCGAAGGTCGCAAATTACGTCCAGCTTACTTACGATGGTCATCCGAAAGGCCTGGTAGGTACCGATGGTTCGCGGCTCTATCTTAGTGTTGCGGGAGGCTTCAACAACACCTCCGTCGGAATCATGCAGATATCTACCTCGGGGGGCGAGCCGGAGCGGCTTCCGGTGGCGTCCAATGCCATTCTCCCTCTGGACGTCTCCCAGGATGGAGCCAAACTTCTCGCCGAAGACGTCCCCCGCGCCGGGGGAAGCGGCCAGCTTTTGAGTCTCCCAATCCTCGGAGGTTCATCCCGCCGACTGGGCGATCTGGCCGGACAGGACGCGGCCTGGTCTCCCGATGGAAGAACGCTGGTTTACGCGGACGGAAGCGAATTGTTTCTGGCCAAGAGCGATGGGACGGAATCTCGAAAGTTAGTTTCTCTGACGGGCCGAGGCCTTTATCCGGCATGGTCACCTGCGGGAAATATGCTGAGGTTTACCGTGATCGATTACAAGACCGGAGTGAAGTCACTCTGGGAAGTTTCGGCCCAGGGGACGAATCTGCACCCGTTGTTTCCCGGATGGCATAATCCTGCAGACGAATGTTGCGGGAAATGGACGGCGGATGGAAAATACTTCGTTTTCCCGTCTAAGGGGCAGATCTGGACACTTTCCGACAAGGGATCGTGGCTTCACCGGTCCGCGGGCAAACCCGTCCAGTTGACCTCCAGCCCGCTTGGTTTGTTCACGCCCCTTCCCAGCAAAGATGGCAAGAGATTATTTGTGGTAGGCCGGACTTACCACGGCGAACTGGAACGGGAATCTGAGTCCGCGGGGTTGACGCCTTTTCTCTCAGGTATCTCTGCCGAAGACGTTGAGTTTTCCAAAGACGGGCAGTGGGTGGCCTACGTCTCCTACCCCGAAGGCGTTCTCTGGCGAAGCAAGCCGGATGGCAGCGACAAAATCCAGCTCAGCGACCCTCCGCTGTTGGCTGCGTTGCCGCGCTGGTCGCCCGACGGCAAACAGATTGCATTCTTTGACTACTCGTTCGGCAAACCAGTAAAAACCTACCTGGTTTCAGCCGATGGCGGCAGCCCGCAGGAACCACTGCCCGGGGATCCCGAGCCTCAGCGGGATCCGAACTGGTCGCCGGATGGGGGCAAGATTACCTTCAGCAGCGAACCGGCTGACAAAAATTCAGCGATCCGTGTGCTCGACTTGAAGACCCACCAGGTTTCCACGCTGCCCGGTTCCCGAGGTCTGTTCGCCCCCCGCTGGTCCCCGGACGGCAGGTACATCGTGGCCATGCCGGCGGACGAGCTGAGCTTGGTGCTCTTCGACTTCCAGACTCAAAAGTGGTCGCAGCTCGCGAAGGAACGAGCTGCATTCCCGAACTGGTCAAGAGATGGGCAGTATGTCTACTTCCTACGATTCCTGGACCATCCAGCCGTACTGAGAGTTCGGATCGCCGACGGCAAGGTGGAGCAGGTTTTGGATCTGACGAACCTTCCGACTACGGGCAACATCGGCCCCTGGCTGGGTCTTGGTCCGGACGGTTCCCCGCTCGTACTCAAAGATATCGGGACCCAGGATATTTACGCCCTCGATTGGGAAGAGCCATGACCGATTCGGGAGTATCGTCGATGCGTCTCACTTGCGGACTTTCGGACGCTCACGTCGGAGCTTTTTCCGAAGCCCACGTAGACGAAGAAGGGTTTCTTCGCCGCAGCGTTGCGCTTGATGTAGCCGATCGCCTAAGCGCCGGATTGTGCCGATCAAGGGGCAAGGAGTAGTTCGGTGCAATGCGCTGGAGAGTGTAATTTCGGTAGGTTCCGAGAAACTCAGGTCTGGAGAAACTAGTCTTCGTTGACTCTGCTGACAAATTGCGGGCGAGCGTCATCCCGGAATAATCCTGCAAGTCTCAAGCGATTCCCTTGGGGACTGGCAGTTTTGCCAGTTGTGGGGACACCACGGCGCTCATAACCTAAAAGGTCTTTACGTATACCGTGGTGTGAAGAAATGGAAACACAATGATGAACGACCCAAAGCAGAACCCTCCCACAGCGCGAAGCAAGAAACCAAACGTCGTCTATTTTCCTCGTTGACAATCTCGGCACGGGCGAACTCAGTTCGTACAACGGCTGTTCTCTCCGTGGGGCTACCACTGCGCGCATCGATGCCTTCGCCAAACAAGGCATGATGCTCTTCAACTTCGCCCCAGAAACTCAATGCACGCCGTCCCGCTCGGCGCTGATGACCGGTCCGTATTCCATCCGCTCCGGCAATATCGAATAGCTCATCCTGCAGCCTGATCAGGTCTGCGGTCGGCTCAACCAGTATTCCGCCCAGGCCGATTTCTTTCAAAGGGATGTAGTAGTACTTGAAGGCTTTCAACTTCCAGCTCATCACCTTCTCGCTGGCCAGTACTTTGCTTGCGCCCGCAAACACCTCGTCCAGGTTTGCGGTGTAGAAATAGCCTCCTATGACCGAAATGTGCGGCGCGTGTTCGTCGCCCAGCGCGTAGCCTTTGGGGAAATTCTTAAGCAATCCTGCATTGGCAGCCTGCGCGTTCTGAATCATCGTTGCGTCCGGCTCCAGCACGATGTCGACAGCCGTGATTGGGTTTTGCGTCGCACCGGATGTGGCCGATCCATCAGTTGCCATTCGATCGTCCTGTTACGGCTCTTAAAATGACGTGCGTTATTTACCGTCTTTCGAACGCGAAGACTCGGTTCCAGTCGTTCTTCATGTCCACCACAGTCCAACCCCGCGCCGCGGCTTCAGTCAGCGCCACTTCCAGCTTGCCCATGCTTGACGCGACGTAGGCGAACTCGCGGACGGAGTCAGTGTGATGCACAAGCAAAGCAAGGCTGGACCCCGCGCAGCCGGCGGTCCACTGCAGCATCTGCAGATCGCCGTCAGAGTTGCCGAACGCAGCGATGGGCCTGCGTCCAATGTGCATGTTGATACCCACCGGCTTGCCAACGTTATCGTCCATAAAATTCAACTGTGGCAGCCTCGTGAGCACCGGCACACCATCGACCATCTCGAACTTGGTTACAATGCTGCTGCCAATCACCTGCTCCGGCGGTATCCCATAGACCTTCTCCGCAAAGACACGCATAAATTCGACTCCCCCGCCGGAGACGATGAACGTCTTGAAGCCATTGGCACGCAGATAGGCAAGCAGTTCCAACATTGGCTGGTAAATCACGTCCGTGTAGGGCCGATTGAACTTTGGATGCTTGGCACTCGTAATCCAATCTTCCACGATCTTTGAGAACTCGTCCGTGGTCATGCCGGCGTGCGTAACCGTCGCAAGCTCCAGCAGGCCCTTTATCCCTCCGGCGGCGATAGTTTTCATGTCGCCCGCCACCGCCGCCGCATAGAGTGGGTTTTCTTTCCATTCGGGATGTTGCGGCGCCATCGCCTTCATCCGATCGAGGACGAACGCAAACTGGAAATAAAACGGCTGCTCGCTCCACAGGGTTCCGTCGTTATCGAAGACCGCGATCCGCTCTTCGGGTTTGACGAAGTGGGGGCCGCCAGCCGTCGTCACCCCGCGGACAAAATCGAGGATACTTTTTTTCGTGGAACCTTCGTTCCAGGAAGGGAGGGGAGCCTGCCCCGGGGCGTATTCTCCGGACGCCAAGATAATCGGATTTGTGGTTGTCGTCATAATATCCATAGCCTTCTTTGGCGAATAAAGAACCAGTGTCGCAAACATCATCAGATCCTGAGACGATGCTAGGAACTGTCACTTGCGACAGGGAGAAGGATGGGAGGAAGGGAGGATCTCAGGCACCCATTGCGCCCGTGAAGTCTGGATCTCGGTAACTTCGACCTCGTACTTCAACGGCGCCTTGCCAGGGCGGCCAGGCAATCCAGTTCATATCGGCAGGGTCGCGGAGACCTCCCGCCGAGGAACGGGCTACTACTTGGTGCCGGCGATCGGCCGGATCAGCATCGAGGCACAGGGTTAGCGGGCAATTTACCGGAAACTCCGTTTTGCTCAGGCCTTCCATTCTGGATCTGCTCCAGCGGGCGCAGTATCTACTAGAGGAATAGGCCGGCCGCTCTTATGATTGCCGTTGGAGGTTTCGCAATGAACGTTGGTGAAGAATTCAAACGGGCAGGTTTCCCTAATGTTTCCAAAGTCATCGATACCTATGACTTCCTTGGAAAACATGTGCGCTACCGTATGGAGCTAAGACAGTACTTGGCCATCAACCGATATGTGGTGACGATGTATGTTTCGGTGGATCATGACGAAGAGTCACCGAAGCAACGAACGGAACCCTTCACGGATTTCCCGCGTATTGAGAAGGAAACATATGACGCTGCATTAAGCGCTGCACTTGATTTTCTCGAACAACGCGAAAAGTAGAGACCGGGTGGTCTGCCCGTGTTGTAGTGGAGGCGCTATCTTTCGGCCAGTATGCGCAGTTCCCTGCTCAGAGTAAGAGATCCTCCCGTTGAGGAACTTGTCCCGCAGCTTCGAGTTGAAGCTTTCGCAGTAGCCGTTTTCCCACGGACTTCCCAGCTCGATATAGAGCGTGTTGGCCCCCGTGTCGGCCAGCCGTCTTCGCAGGTCTTTGGTCGCCGCAGCTTGACATGGAGAACTATCCGCACCTACCGCTGGCCCGGGTACGAACGACGCAGGCTGCCGTTTACGTGGCGCTGCTGTTGTGCCTATGAAGTCTCGTTTTCCGGTAAGTTCGCCAATGTTGGTCAACGTTCAGGAAGCGGAAACGATGACATCGGCGGTCGCGAAGTTTCAGACTTCGGAAAACTGGTCGGAATTGATCAGGATGAGGCCACCGGAAAGCATTGACAGGATTGATCTGGTCGAAGCCACTCGCGAAAGAGCGGGTGAGACCCCCGGATTTCCTGCTGAGCCCGGCGGGTCTCACGAGCTTCATGCGGCTTTCCTTAATGAAAGCCGCACACGCGGTCACTGTTAGAACCGCGCACAGGAAGTCCGGGTATCCCGCCGCGGCTAGACCTGCGGACATCGAGACGGTGAAGCAGCTCCGCTCGCGAAACGCGCGGGCTGTCTCCCAATGGGGGCCCGCGAAGTCAGGGTATAACGATCACGCCCCCAGTTCTGGTTGGATGGTCGGCCAACTGGAAGTTGGGGGGGTCCTGGTTCTCCCGGACTGACTATCATCAACTGGATCGCTCAATGCCCCGCACGACAGCGCCGCGCCCGTCGCCGGCAAGATTACGCAGGTGTCATGTGGCGCTTGATTGCATATTCAAGGAGTTCCGCGTTCGTCTTGACGTTCAACGTCTCCATCATTCGGTACTTGTGAAATGCTACTGTGCCGGGCTTTATGTCGATGACATTTGCCACTTCTTTCATCGACATCCCTTCCGCCAATAGCTGCAGAATCTCACTTTGCCTTTTCGTGATGTGTTTCTCTTCGTTGAAATTCTCTCCCTGATTCAGAAGGTACGTCACCGTTTCCTTGGCAATCAGTGGCGAGAGGTACGATGCCCCTTGGTTGACCTTGCGGACAGCAAGCAAGAGTTCGTCACCAGCTGAATGTTTAAGGACGTAGGCGGAAGCTCCGCGACGGAATGCCTCAGCCGCTACGTCAGCTGCCATGGTCATCGTCAGGAAGACCAGCTTGACGCCAGGCAATTTCTGCTTCACTTGGCCGCCTGCATCAAGTCCATTTAAGTGCGGCATATAAATATCGAGGATAATTATGTCCGGCTTGAGCTCAGCTGCCGCCGTGAGCAAACGGCGGCCGTCCGTCACAATACCCACCACTTGAAACTCCGGCTCCAGCAAACTCTTGCATGCGTCCGCCAAAAGTTGATGATCATCTGCGATCAGAATGCGCGCCGAGGGTTTTGGTTCTCTCACAAGAAGATCCTCCTGAAAATTGACCTTTAAAGGGGCCCGTGCAGGCTGCGGAAAATCGACCATGAGATCGCGGCCGACGGCTTTTGCCGAAAAATTGTCGCCCCACCGCACCATCTAGAGCACTGATCCGGACAACACAGCTACCGGCGATGTCAATAGCGCTTTTTCGGGATTGCCATAGCGATTTAGGTTTTTCCCCGAATGAGGCCCGATTCTACCACGCCAAATGGTGCCATGGGAAACGATTGCTTCGCTGGGTTCCCCCCGGGAGAGATCCAAGTTCGCCAGGCACGGGAAGATGAGAATACGGCCTTCATCGAGGCCTGGCCTTTCGTTTCTCGTTCAAGTGTCTGGCTGACAGCTTTGAACCCTTGCAGCCAAAAATATTGAAAGGACTCCTACCCCTCGCGTCTGAGCAACGGAAACGACCTCTGCGCGCCGGTCGGGTAAAGACTTCCGTCCCTTGGAATTTAGGCAACACCGCGAGCTTAGCACTTTTGCAGTGACGGAACAGTGAATTTTGCGAATACCTCACGCGCCACTAAGTCCCTTACGCTCGAGTTGTGGACAGGTTTCGTCCGGTGGCGGGTTTAATACGCAGGGTCGCGAATAGCCGGATTGAGAACCGACAAACAGTACGGGCGGGCTCCAATGAGATCAGCGAGTAGCAAGTTGATACGCCTGGGGTCAAAGGTTTTGTGCCATCCTCCTTACGGTGCTGGCAATCGTGGCAGTTGGGAATGCTCAACGGTTCTCGGCTGGCAACGGAGTTCAGGGCGGCCTCTCATTGTTTAAGCCGGGCGTTGATTTTAGACGCCATTTGCTGCGCGTTGCATCGGAGGTCACGCAACGATGCAACGCGTTTGTTTGCCGCAGACTCTCCGGAACGCAAATAATCGGCGCTTACAGCCATACGGACGGCCGTACAGACTTCCTGAGATTGTGTTCTATGCATTCTGCGCAGACGAGAAGATCCTTTGACAAATGAACACATCAAGAAGGAGGCGGACGAAGCGCACCAAGTACAAGGTCATTTACCAGAACCCTTAGCCCAAGATCATTTCACGTGCCTTCGTTCACCGGCTTCCTTTTCGTATCTCTGCAACGATCCTGGAAGGAGGAGCGCGGGTGCGCAAAGGAGCCCCACGATTATCAGGTAAAGCCACTGGTAGCTTCGCGATTGCATAAGGATTCTTAAAGCCAGGGTGAGTAGGCGCCTCAACAGGCTGAGACATTGTCTGTTGGAAGGAAGGATCTCGACAACTGGAAGTTATGCTAGGGAAATCAGCGCAATTTGATAGAGTCAATGCCTCGGTATCGCCGTCACCAGCGACTTCGGACGATGGGACAGATGGCCGTCGACCACCCTTAACTTGATGAAAAGACAGAAGGTTAGAGGTACATGAGCCGCTTAATAAACTTTCCGACTGTTCTCTCTGCTCTGGCGTTCTTCGTGCTTTGGCTGTCAGGACGGATCGGCGCCTCGTTCCGCACGAAGAAGCAAGAGTTGGATGGCGCCGCGGGTGCTGATCCAAGCCTCATCTTGGGTGCTACGCTGACGCTGCTCGGGCTGATCATCGGATTCACCTTTTCAATGGCCATCAGCCGATACGAGCAGCGCAAAAATTACGAGGAAGCGGAAGCTAACGCGATCGGCACGGAATACGTCCGGGCCGACTTGTTGCCTGCCGCCGATGCGCAGAGAGTGCGCGCGCTTCTGGCAAGCTATACCGATCAGCGACTTTTGTTCTATGAAGTCAGCGGGGGGCAACTTTCCCGAGTGAATGCCGATACTGCTCAACTGCAGACGGAGCTGTGGTCCGCTGTCGTGGGGCCGGCCGCTTCGCAGCCAACACCCGTGACCGCACTGGTCGTTTCGGGCATGAACGATGTGTTGAATTCGCAGGGATACACGCAGGCCGCCTGGTGGAACCGCATCCCGATTTCGGCATGGATCCTAATGGTCGCGATCGCTGTCTGTTGCAACCTGCTGATTGGTTATAGCGTTCGTCGTACTGGTGCGGAATCCGTCGTGTTTACGGCTCTAACCTTGGTTGTGTCAATATCCTTCTTTCTAATAGCAGACATCGACAGCCCGCGTGGAGGCCTGATTCGGGTACGGCCGCAAAATCTTGTGAGCCTCTCTCAGTCGCTCCATCCGCAATGACTGGATGCGTCTGTGGCCACTTGCTTTCCTGGAACCCGAGCCGTTCTTCCATCCAGCCTACGATAATGGCTCGTATTGGAGAGCGGTTGCTGGAGCTAGCGTCTCTTGCGATCCCCGGGGTGTGTCTACGGAAGCGCGCAGACGGCACAACTACTGCCAGAAATTGACCGGACCGGCGGTTGCTGTTTTGGCTAGTCTGGAAAGTAAATTGGGCTTGGGCAAATAAAGCTGTAGAACCGTCACGAGACGGAAGGGCTAACTGCATGGCTGATATTCCGGCGCTTCTGGCCAGGATTCCAGATGAATTCAAGCCGATGGTGGCTCTAGGCATCGGTTCATTGATGCTGGTCGTGCTGGTGCTGCTCCATGGCGCTGGTTTGCACTGTATCCTCACCCTGCAAAGGCGTAGAGAGCGGCGCCCGCGTTTGGGGCGGCCCAACCTTGCAGTGGCTGCATTCCTGTTCGGCTGGTCCGTCTTCCTCATGCTCGCCCTGCATATCGGGGGGATCTTAATCTGGGCGTTCGCCCTTTATCACATGGGTTTGGTTGTGCGCGCCCACGATGCGATCTACTTCTGTGCCAACGCCTACACGACGCTTGGCTACGGGAGTGTTGACCTCGGAGTACATTGGCGGGACATCAGCCCCATCATTGGCCTTTCCGGACTGTTCACTTTCGCGTGGACCACCAGCGCGCTGGTGGTGGTAGTGGCGTCCAACAGTCGACTCCTCGAACAACAGGAGGTCGAGCGCGAACGTGAAATGCACATGCGCTTCGCCCGGAGAAAGGAGGAATGGGATGCCCTGAAAAAAGAAAGAGAGGAAGAGCGGTCGGAAAGAGAGGAGACCAGGACGCAGGTTTCTGGTGCCTCATTCTTCCAGCGGCGCAGAATCTGGAAGGAAGAACGGAAGAGAGAAGAGGAGCTCCGCAGGGCAATGATAGCGGGGATTGAGGAACTTCGCCGCAAAGAGCGCCAAGACGAAGAGAAGCTGGGAGCAGGGACGCCGCCAACAGACTGCGAGGACAAGGAGTGACAGTCAGACAGAGTAGTCGCTTGTTCGCGCTCGCATCTGTGGCGCACGGAGCGAATGGCGTTGCGGCAACCATGAGCAACCAAACCACGCCAGTATGCGGCGTGGGCGCGCCACAGAGAATGCCGCCACCGTAGACGCCCTACACGTATCCCTGGTTGCCGGTGGGATGAAGGTGAGGTTGGGTTTCGGAATCACTTCACGATGTCGACCACCAGGGATTCAGTCAAGAGCATGTCCACGGTCTCGCCTACCTTCAGCTGATCGAGATTCGTGACCTTGTTGCTCACCTTGATGGTTTTCTTTTTGCCGTCCGGATCGAGCAAGGTCACACGTTGTTTCGGTGCGTCCACCGCCAGGATTTTTGCACTGAGGGCTGAGGTTTCCACCATGACGATACCGGGTTTGGCGCCGGTGGGCGCCACCGCCACTTCTCCGGCGGAGGCTGCCCCTGGGGCTTCGTTCGATTTGCCAACCAGAATGAGGAGCTCTTCCGTGTAAGCTATCTTCAAGTGATCCCCCACTTTGACCTGGTCGAGATTTTGGACACGGCTGTCAACCTTGAAAGTCTTTTTCTTACCGTCATCCAACAGTAGAGTGACCTTGCGGTTTTCGAGGTCAATTTTCTCGACGGTCGCTGTGACCTTGACCACATCAACGGCGTCTATGCCTTTGCCTGTTCCCCCGGATTGAGACTGCATGGACGGAATGGGGCCGACTGCGAATAGTAGAATTGCGCTCAACGCTAAATTGATTGTCTTCACCGCTTACTTCTTTCTTCCGGGATCTTCGGACTTGCTGCAATCATGTACGTCTTTGCGGCGACCTGGATTCGCGCGGCCTTTGGCACCTACTGAGGTTGTTTGCCGTATTTATAAAGTAGAGTAAGAACGATTCCGCTTTCATGGACGTCCAGAACGGCTGAATTGCTATTGCGATAATTAATGTCCAGGTATCGGTAGCCAATACCTATTCCCCACTTCGGCTTTATCTGAAGGTTGGCGAAGCCTGCTACCTGATAGTCAACATTGGCGCCCCCGCCACCGGCGTCGCCGGCTATGATGACTGCGATTTTTGGCGACAAAGGTACCACGAAGTTCGCGCCGCCGACAACGTCGGCCCAGCCTTGCGATGTCCCGGCGCTGAAGCTGGGCGGGGTTGGAGGCGTCAGATTAAGGTTCTCGCTTACATACCAGCCGCGCACGCCTGCCGTAGCGCGGACTTTCACCATCTTGCCATTCAGAACGAGGTAGTTCACCTTCTGCGTAAAGATGCCCTCTTTGACTGTTGCTTTTACAGAGTAGCCAGGTAAAAGAGAAATTGCTTTGGTATCGGAAAGCTTGGCCCAGACAAAATCAACTGGAAGACTCCAGCGCTTGTACTGAGGTTCAAAGGATCCCATGAGACCGATATTGAAATGCTTGAGCAGGTCGATCGGACTGACATCGACGTTGGATTCGTAACCCTTCGCACCGGCGATTCCATGTACTCCCGGAAGCCACAGATACGACAGGCTCGTAAAATGCCAATTGGGATCGTCGTCGACCGATGGAGCGGGCGGGATTACATTGCTCTGCGTTGCAGAGGCATTGCCCTGCGATTGAAGCTGGGCGTTGGCCGGCCCTGCCTGGTCCTGCGCCTTGGCGGTCGAACCAACGCACACCGCCAATACCGACCCGAACACTACACCTTGGCAGACTCTCCAGCTAATACTCATAGTTACCTCGAAACAGATGGATGTATTAAGACAGTAATGGCTCCGCATCGACCGGTGAACTGGCAGAAGTGACAGTATGCTGACGGAATGCGTTTTTTGCGGCTGAGATGTGCTGATACGGAAACACGCGATTCCAGGCTGGCCAGGCACACACCCCCTATGCGGTGTGTGCCTCTGGCAAGTTTTTTTACCGGCAACTACTGGGACTTGTGCGCGATGATCGTTAGACGAAGGTATCCTGCAGCCGCGCGGAAACTTACTTGCTCCTTTTTATCGTCCATGAGCGGAGCCAGTTTGTCTATCAAGGTTGGATCGTTGTGCAATGCGACCACATGGACTGCTGCAGCGCGGGTGGCCCATTCTTTGTCTCCCAACGCCGCCGTGAGCGCGGCCCAAGTGGTGGGGTCGTTCTTATCTTTGGCGAGCGCGAATATCACGGAGGATGAAGCCATCGAAGCTGGATCCGCCGATAGCCCGACGGCCGATTCCATGCCAGATCCCAGACCCGGTAACGCAAATTGGTTAGCCACTATTCCGAGAAAGGTTGTGGTCGGAGTATGGACCATTCGACCCATTGCCCTCTTCTCGCTGCTCATGAAACTTGAGGTAGTCTTTTGGGTTCCCTGCAGTGCATCCAGGAGGAAAGCCTTCCCATCTGGCTGCTTGAGACCATAGAGCGCCAACGCTGCCGCCAGCTCCACCTCGGGGACCGGATCCTTGAGCGCTTTTTGTAGACTTGGGATCACTGCGGGATTATTGAAACTGCCCAGGGTGGATATGATTGTTATCCGGGTCGGGACATCCTTATCCGTTTCCAACATGGAATACAGCTTGGTTAAGACTTCCGAGCGATCGCCAATAAGGCTGGCTGACATAACAGCCAGTGACCGCGTGTCGGGATTGCCGCTCGCCACGCCCTTCAACAGAATGTCTTTTGCCTTCTGTACATTCGGATCGGCCGCACCTGTCTGGGCAGGAGCCATGGGGCAAAGAAAAGCGATCGCCAGGGCGGCGACGAGGAAATTCGTTCGAACGTTTTGAGATCCGATCATTTATAAGCCTCTCTCCAAGAGAGGCTACCAAGTTGTTGATATGCAGAAAACTAGCAGAAGTCGTAGTTTCGGGACTGAAATGTCTGGATTGATCTTGGCTCCAGGCCCAAAGCCGAGCCCAATACCCCAAACCGGCGGCCGGAGCGATTCTTAGCGTAACGAAGGGCCATGCTAGTGTCTACGCGCAATTTTGCATTGTGCGCTAGCAGATTTGCCAATTACGCCAACCTCGAAAAACCCGGATACTTCATGCTATGGCCGGTTCGCCGACCTAAGACTTTGAGCTTGAATTGTCTGAGCGGAAGAATAGGTTCTCCTACGCATTTCGCAAAACACTATCGCACGATACCAGCGGTTCTCGACAGAATGTCTTCTAACGAAGACGTCAAGACCCCGATCGCCCTTCGCATCCGCTGGTTGGCTCTAATACTCCTTTTGCTTTCCTGCAAGACGGGGAGCGCGGCAAGCTCACAAGAAGTGGAGTTTCTGCCAGAAGTCGATGCATATCTAAAGCTCAAGCCGGATATACGGGTCGGCTTTCAGGCGAAGGACACAAGAGAGGGGGGGGACTCCACCCAGGCCGCGATAGGCCCCAGCATGGACTTCTACCTGAAACCTCTGATCAGGCTCAAAACAATCACCGCCTTCGATCTGGATGATGCCAAATCACGGCCGCTTGTCCTGACAGCCGGTTACAGCTATCTTTCATCCCCCAATTCGCCCTCGACCAATCGCATTCTAATCGCAGTGACATCGCACCTTCCGATAAAGGCCCAACTGCTGCTGAGCGACAGAAACCGGGCGGATCTCGACTGGAGCAACGGGGATTTCACATGGCGCTACCGCAATATGCTGTCTCTGCAACGGACGTTTGCGATTCATTCTTACCACCTCATACCCTACGCCAGCGCTGAGTTTTACTATGAAAGCCAGTACAGCAAGTGGAGTACGACCGAACTCTACGCGGGTACTCACCTCCCCCTGGGGAAACACTTTGATCTCGATCCTTACTATGAGCACCAGAATAATACGGGTAAAAAAAAGAATGGACAGGTAAATGCCCTCGGGCTTACGTTGGATATCTATCTTTCGAAGAAAGCAAAGTGATCTTTCGATACTCGTTTATGCCGCTGAGGCGATTTGTGGGTGGGTCACACGCGCGCGGGCCCAGCATCCGTCGTCGAACGACGGCAGAGCTTGATCGGCGAATTAGCCGCCTTCAGGCTCCCATGCGGCTCTTGATCATTAAGGATTGACTTCTCCGACCGGCCAATCAGCTTCGAAAATGCGGGAAAAGGATGGATCGGCAGTCTGCAGGCAATCTAGCGGCCGGCACGACTACCAGGCGAGACCTCCTGAAGCAGCCAAAAGAGAAAAGCTGTGGACAATCCGAAGAGCAGCCATCCATTGAGCGCCTCGATCATTCCCAGCAGTCGCCAGTTTTCTTCCAGAAACAGAGTCTCATGTCCGTAAGTTGTCATCGCGCCGAAGGAATAGAGCATCGCCGATCTGAAGTCTGGCAGAGCGCCGACGACGCAGTAAGCGATAGCCCAGATGCCTGTCTCTATTGCGTGCAAGATAGTTGCCAGGAGGGTGGTTGCCCCCAGCACCACTACCATTACAGCAAATGGGTGGCGGTGCTTCATAATATCGACGTGAATCAGGTTTGCCCTTTGGCTTACGAACCCGAGGCCTGACACATGGATGATTACTGTCAATACGATCAAGGGGCAGCCCCATAACCAGTCGGCGCTCCAAAGCCTGTGAGTTCCTATGAGGAAGCTGAGAGCGGCTTGCGCGATTCTCATCCGGGCCTTTCTTTATTGGCTCTTAAGAGCAGAAACAAGTCAGTGCAGCGTAGGTGAATCGCTTGCGAGTCCCTGGAGAAGGTGATCGTCTTGTAGAAGGCGCCCTTGCCTAAGGACGAACTCGGCTGCCACCCCACCTTGCTTCATGCCAAGGAGAATGACCGCTTTGTGCTCGAGAGAAAGGTCCTTCATCTCACGTCTTGCCAGGCTCGATGCCCAATGCTTTGCAAGCTTCGCAATCAATCTGGGCCTTCCGTATTGTTCCCCGAAGCAAATCTCATGACTCCGACGGTTATTTCGAAACTTTCGGTGGGCAGCGCTTATCGTAGATTGCCTGCAGCCGTTTCAATTTGAGCACGCCGTAGAACACGGTAATCACCATCGCGATCACCAGAAAGGCTGCCAACCGCCTTTCCATGGGATAGTCGCCCTCGCGGTAGCAAATATAGCTGGAGACGATCAAGCAGAATATGCCGATGTTGATGATCCAGTTGACGGGCTTGGACACGATGAAGGGCAAAGTCCCGAAGCCGGCGAGTTGGTAGAGCATGAAAGGCAGGATCGCTACCATCGGCAGCAATTCGGAAGCACCCAGGGCAATGTCAACAGCGCCAGGCGCGTGGGAGTGCAGCAGCGTACTGTGGGCTAGTTCGTGGAATAGAGCCGGTATCGCAGCCAGGAAGGGCACCACGGCGAGCAGTTCGAGCACTAGCGATCCACTCCAGGTGCCGACCTTGGATGAGGGATCAGCGCCGGCGCCCGATGATTCCGTGCCGATATACAGGCCGCCGACGATGGCGGCCGCACTCGCCAACATCAGTAGTTCCACCGTGATACCAAAGCTCGCTGGTTCGCCGGTCTTAATCAGCAGCAGGCCCATAAAGCCGGGCAGGTAAAACATCACGCGCACCAGTCGAGCCCAGACACGCGCGTCGCGGTCCGGGGGCAGTATTGGGAGCGCGAGTCCGTCGATTCCGGTAGTCGGTCGATCCTTCGACATTTTTGAGTCCTATCGTAGTGCGAGAGGTTTGGGTTCTATTCCTGGCTCGTACTTGCAGCGAGCCGATTACACAGCGTTAGAGCGATCAGTGTCTCAAGCCGACCGCCTGGCGTGAACCCACGAAATACGAGACATCCTGACGAATACATGGCGGTCGTGGCCCAGTTTTAGTAAGCGTCACAGTTCATGGCGCTCACTTGTGTATAAGGTGCTTAGCTGTAATGCCGAGATCCTCTTGTACATTCGGATCGTCTTTCTTCAGTTCGGCCATCAGGCCTTCATCGGAGAGGTCCAGCGGATGCGAGTTTGCCCAGTCCTCCTGGAGCGTCTTGTGAATACGACGAGTGATGTGCTCATCACTGACTTGGATGGCGAGTTCGCGCCGGCTGTCGAAGCTGCCGGGCGCAAGGTTAATAGAGCCGACGATGGCGAGGTTGTCGTCAGCCATGAGCAGCTTGGCATGCAGCTTGATGTGCTTGAGCTTATGGATCTTGACGCCGAGGTCCTGAAGGGAGCGCAGGCCGCTGACGCCTTCAATGAGTTTTGCCTTCTTAAGCTTGTCCGGGGGCCGGGCCATGATGTGGATCTTGACGCCGCGCCCGTGCGCCCGTATGAGATGCTCGATGATCACGGGGTCCTGATAGCGCTCGTTTTGCAGCCAAAGAGAGTGTTTGCTCTGGTCGATAAACTGGCCGATGCGCTGGCGGCCGTTGCCGATGCACCAGATGAGATGCGAGTGATCGCCGGGGTTGAACTTGGTGCGGTTCCAGTCGGCGTCAAAACATTGCGCGACCTCTTCAACCTCGTGCTTGTGTGAGGTTACGACGGCATAGTCGCGCGTGACGGTGAGGTTTTTGGTCTCCCAATTGAGGGACTGAACGAAGGCGGTTTCGTCGTCGATGACCATGGATTTCTCATGCGTCAGATCGAACTGCGGGTTACTGTCGATCACATGAACGCCGGCTTCAACTAGTGTTTTACGCGACGCGTGGTTCTCCTTCTCGCCATCGCGCCGCTCGGGGTTAAGCATGATGCGCACGTCAACGCCACGATGTTGGGCGGTAATGACTGCCTGGAGGAGTGAGGGATCGGAGAAGATGAACATCTTGATGCGAATGGACTTCGCTGCGTTGGCGATGGCCTCGAGTATGGGCTTGGCCGAATCGTCGGGTAGAACGATGATGGAACGGGACATCGGCTTTCCTTAACTGACTGATCGGATCCGTCTTCGGCGGCGGCCTACCCTTGGGTAGAGATCGCAGTCAAAGCCGCGATAGTTTAGAGAATATCTTGGCGCTGAAATCGCATGAACTCCCAAAACTACCAGTTCTTCGCCTCAGTTTCACATATATCGAGTGCCAAGCCCATGACGGCATATGCCGAAGTGCATTGGAAGTCGCAATCTCGGCCGCTGGATGGCGTATGAAGACTGAATCGGAAACGGCGATTGCTCAGGCGGCCTACGATGAGCGCTGCCCACCGAAGCCTCCGAAATAACTAGTCGGAGTCATGAGATTTGCTTCGAGGAGCACCTCCATTTAGTCAGGAGGGCTGCGGTTGGTGCACGGCGGCGATCTTTGTCAATGCGATCGATGTTTTAGAGTGTTGATTCGTGTTCAATGCCAAGCCATTGCTATTCGCGAGATTCCGCAGTTCGATGTAGGTGGCCTGCCCTGCATCCGGTGTAACCTTCTTTGAGACCTCGAGAATACTGCCGTTGGGCCACTCCCAAAGCTCCAGGCTCAACTTGCCCAACGGTGTCTTCGCGCGCGTTGTCCAACTCGTCGATTGAATCTCCGCGATACGCCTGACGCGCTTCCAATCAATCTGGACCTTGGAGTCCTCGAGCAGTTTTTTCTGTCCCTCGCTCAGCAGTTGGAAGAGTTCCTCGCCTGTCTCCGGCGCCTTTGCCGCAACGTACTTGTTCTGCAGCGAAAACGATTGATTCTCGACGCCATCATTCAAATCCACTTCACACTTGTAGCGTTCGTGCCCGCCGGACGGATCGACAAATTTCTCGCCGGAGAGTGGTCGCAATTTTGCCGTAAGATCAATCTCCGCGCCCTCCCTTAAACGAAGGATCACGCCCTTCGAGAACAGATCAAGATCCGGCGTGTCATAAAAATAGACGCGGCCATGAGTCTGTTTGTGAACCTGAAAGGCCAGAATCGCAGCCTGCAGCTGCGTCGGGGAAAGAAGAAGTTTCACTTCCTCACTGCATGTTTCCTGCCCATGCAGGCCGAAAACAAGGAAGAACGTAGTTAAGAGAGTTAGAGAAGAGCGCGCAACAGAAGTCATCCATGTATGCTATCTGTTTCTCGGCATGGTGGGACACGTCTGGACCGTTTCTGTTCCGGGCTTGGGTAAAAGCCGCTCTGGATGAATGGGTCATAATTGCGCAAGTTGAAGACCGATCAATCTTTGGCTGTGTCAGCAGAACTGGCAGTGTATGGGGTCCCCAAGATGGCTGCCAGGTATCTCAGCAGCTAAACTGAAACCGGACACTCCCATTTACCTGGACTGATCGAAGGGGCAACTCACGGTCGAGCGAGGTGCTATCGGCAGATTCGCGGCGTTCACGGTCCCATCCGGATTAATGCGTCGCGAATGGGCAAAGAAGAAATCTTCATCACCCCGCTGAATGGCGCATACATGGCCATGATAATGAAGATTGCAGCGGAAACGCCAAGTGCGCAGGCAACCAGCGTCACGAATACTGTATGGTTGCGCGGAGCGAAAAGACCGAAGCTGATGAAGATGGCGGTCAGCCAGGAGACCACAACCGCCAGTAGGGGAATTGAGAGGGAGCTTTCCTCCGACCCGAGGAACATTAACCAATAGGTGCGCCGTAAGCTAATGGCCCCGGAAATCGCCGCAGCCTTAACCGCAGCCTGTGCGTCATCCTTTGGCACCAGCATCTGCAATTGGTCATAAATCAATTGGCCGTTGTCTATAGGTTTTAACTGCGATTCCTGTGATGCCTGGCTTGGCCAGATGCGGTCGAGGCTGCTCTCCGCCAGCGCCCGCAACCCTGCACGGGCCGACAGGGTCTGCGGCCCGTAGCTTGCCAACAACCGATCGACGCCTACAAAGTCCGACGCCATCTCCGTGAGTTGGTCCTTTCGCTCTTGGTAGGAAGTGTTCGCTGCAGAAACGAGCATTCCGAGGACCAATGCGGTCATAGTTACCAGGAGGCCGACCGCCAGTCGAATGACGTCTTTTGCGTCCGGTCCCAGCTGATTCTCGGGCAACACGCGTTGGAGCCGCATGCCGGCGAGCGCTCCACCGAAAACCACCGCGAAGACTACAGCGCTTACGAGGATCAAATTCATAACTTTCCGTAGATTCTCCTGCCTTGGCAAGTTCGCGCACCGAACATCCAAGAGCACCACAGGGAGGAAGCCGAAATCGATACATTATCCCTGTTGGCTTCCGGGGAACGAGAGCATTGTCGATCTTAGCGCGTCCTTCTTGCCCTCGATCTCGCACTCACCGGCGACCGAAGCACTTTGTAGAGAGCTTTGCTCGGCGGCCATCTGAGCACTCGCAATCGGCTTGTTCTTACTGGAAGGCAAAGCACCACGTCACCTTGAGGCGCTCGAGTTGATCCGTACCTTGCGGGCAAGTATAGGACTGAGACTTCAGGGCGTCAGCTAGCAATTTCGCCAGAAAACCAGTCACAAATGTCCATATCGCTGTAAAGTGCCGACCGCCCTCGGGGTGTTGGTCAATCTACTCGACAGACTTGAACACGCGATTCGCGGACTTAGCAGCGGGTCAATCGTTCTGACCTTGAGTGCATAATTTCAAGGCAAATCAAGGTATCGCTGCGTGCTATTTTCCCGGTGACTGATACTTTTGCCAGTTCCTGGCAAAGCGTCCCTGGCCCATGATTTAGACACTATCGTCGAAGGCTACGGCTTGCGGTGATTTATCGATCTTTGGCGAAATCGGAGAAACGGCTAAATGACGAGGACCTTTCATGGCTGGCGGAGGTTAGTTTTTCTTACCTGCATCGCGCTATCTATCAGCTCTCCCCTGATGGCGCAACAGCACGGCCAATATCAGCCTGGCCAATACGGCTTGAACGCCGGCATCATGCCCGATCCTGGAATCAGCTACGGGGACTACAACCTCAACTACAATGCCAACCAGCTGAATCTTGAAAACGGCACTCCGGTTAAGGCGACGGGTACGTATAACATCTGGGCAGTAGAGAACTTCTTCTTTTACGTTCCCAAGTTCAAGATTCTCGGAGCGAAGTTCGCGCCGTTTGTCGCTTTCCCCACGATAGGCACAGGCTCGCTCGTGCTACCGTACCTGGGAAATGGCAAGGCTCTTGGATCCGGGGGCTTCGCTCTTGCAGATACGTGGTTTCAACTGGCAAATCTATCTTGGCACGCTCCGCGGGCAGACTGGTGGGCGGGATATGCCTTTGTGGCGCCCACCGGCCGCTACACGCCGGGCGCCACATCGAATGTCGGTTCCGGTTATTGGGGCAGCGACTTCACCGCCGGTTCCACCTTTTACATCACCAAGGACCAGGGAACCACGGCGAACATCATGGGCAATTGGGAGACCCATGGATCAAAGACCACCCGCAGCTCAGACATAAGCACCATGTTCGGCACGTTACCGATCAACGTCCAGGTGACCCCTGGGGCGGCTTGGAGCGATGAGTGGGGCTTAGGTCAAGCGATTCCATTGGACAGGCCGTTTTTAAAGACCAAGAACATAACCAAGGTAGCCCAGATCGGGATTATCGGGTACGACCAGGCGCAGGTCTCGCGCAATACCAGCAACAACAATATAGTCGATGCCTTTGAACGGCTGGTCCCCTTCTATTACATGCATGCCGCCGGCGGGCAGGTCAACTATATCGATCTTAAGCATGATTGGAATGTATTCTTCAAATACGAAAAGGAATACAGGGCGTTGGCCACCTCGAAGGGCGACACCATTGTCTTTGGCTTCGTCTACACCCTCCGCATTCCAAAACATGTGGCGGGGACTCCGTACACGCCGTAGACGCAGCGCGCGGCTGAGGGGCCCCCTTGCCCAAGCAGCGATGCGCCTGCTGAAAGACGAGAGAAAGAGAAAGGGCCCATTCCGCATTCATTACCGGTCGCTTCCCCATCCGCTCTGGCACCTACGAAGTCCCGATCGGCGGCATACCGGATGGGGTTGACGCTGTGGAAAGCCACCATCGCGGAGTCACTTTCGGGCCAGGGCTACGCCACCGAAGAACGATTCCCGGCGACTCAAGGATTCGATGAGTGGTACGGTATTCCGCGCACCTATGACGAAGCGCTGTGGCCGTCCCTGAACCGGACGACAGGAATGTGGCCGTCGATAGGCAACCAACAAGGTCGGAACGCAAGCATCGTCCGCCCGCAGAACATCTACGAAGCTCAAAAGGGTGAGAAAGCCCGCGTGGTCGGGGAGCTGGATCTCGATCGCCGGCGAACCATGGAAGCGGAGATTACAAGCCGCGCCGTGGCTCGGAGAAGTGAGCCCCACTGATGCGCCATGCCAGCGGACCTGCCTTTGGTGCGAATGCGACGCGATTCGATAGCTTGAACGGAGAAGAACGATGCGACTACAAAAACTTGAATCGATGATCCTTCTAGTAATTCTTTCTGCGTGTGCATGGTCCAAGGCGGTTGCTCAAACCGAAAATGCCAATCCGGCATCCGATTTGCCGCGGCAATATTCGGGAACCGCAATCGGCCAAGCGGGTGTTGCTGCGGGTAAGAGCATTGGTGTTGACGTGTATGTCACTAGATGGACTACCGGCGAGGAAGTGCAAGACTTTGCTGCCACCCTTGCAAAGAGCGGTGGGGACGGGCTGGTGAAAGCCCTGGACAAGACAAAAGACGTCGGCCGGCTTGCTCCGACCGGATTCGTAGGCAGCGGTTTTCGCATTGCGCGATCCAGGCCAACTCCGGGAGGGGGAGCTCACATTGTGATGGTTACCAATCGTCCAATCTCGTTTGGCGAGGCTTATCATGGCACCCGTTCGAGAGATTACCAGTTCGGGATCGTCGTGCTGGATGTTGACAAAGATGGCAAGGGGACCGGGTCCCTGGCGCCCATATGCAAGATCAAATTTAATAAGCAGAACCAACTTGAGGTCGAGCACTATGGCCAGAAGCCATTACGCCTCGCAAATGTGCGGCGGGTAAAATAACCGCTTCGGGGTTGGCTCCCAACTTGCACTGGAGATGAAGCCTCCGTTGAGGAATGCGAAGGATGCAAGTTACTTGTACGACGTCCTGGACCTGTACCGCGCTCTGATCCAAAGCTACGGCGCGCTCGCCGACAAGAAGCGTCTGACCCAAGAGGCTGTCCGTTTTCGAGAAAACAGACGAGCACTTGAAGAACCTTGAACAGCCGAACCGGGAAAAGACTGATCCCAGCCTTTTGTTGTGTCGCTGTTGAGCGAAGAGCGTGAGTGTCGCGAAAACAACACCTATGGTTCAAGTGTCAATTTTCCGTATTACTTAGGCAATTCGAAAGCTGGGCACGCGTTGTCCCCGTCAATGGATGCAAAATCCCTATTTCTATGTGTTTGCTGGCACTGTCGATCGCCCTGGTTCGCGCTGTGATTATCGATCTCGACCGGCCGCGCTCTGGGTTCATCGGTGGAAGCCAGCAGCCCATGGTCGACTTGCGGCATTTGCCTTGAATGTGCAGAAAGGCGCGCATGCCAGCAATTCAACAGGTACGATATTGCGTGATCGTAATTCGCAAAAGGAGTTAGCGGGCCGGATCGTCTGTTTAAAAACGACGTCCTATTCTTGAGCCGAGGTTCGATGTATTCAATGAACTTGTTTTTGTCGATGATCTTAACCTGCCTCAATGTCTGCGCGCCAAGCCAGACCATGCTGCGTCTGGCTAGCCTTGGCGGACCTGCGAGCAAAACCCAGGAAGTCTCCAGTTCGTCTGCAATATCATCTGAACTACGAGGGATGGCGGCGAAGGGGCAGTTAGGAAATAACCTCGGCTCCGCTGGATATCGAGAGCAAATCAAGAGACTATACGAATCCGCAACTTTTGTGCCTTTGTGGATAAAGGGTGATGAGCCGACATCGCAAGCAACATATTTGATTGAGACCCTGCGCGCAAGCCGCCTGAAGGGACTGAATCCCGGCGACTATGATGCAGAAAGCCTGGCGACGAAATCCAGATCCCTCAAAGGGGCATCAGCTGTCGCTGAAGCATCGTTCGATGCCGCCCTGACGCAATCGACGATGCGGTATATTTCGGACCTACGGATCGGACGTGTCAATCCCAAACACTTGAAATTCGACATCGATGTGCAGTCAAAACAATTCGATCTGCCCGAATTCATTGCTCAACAGGTTGTGAGCGCAGGAAACGTCCAATCTGTCCTGGATCAGATTGAGCCACCGTACGCCGGCTACCGCCGCATCGAGAACACATTGAAGCAATACCTGGATTTGGCTGCCAAAGGGGATGGCGCCAAAGTGCCAGGGGGAACCAAGACCATCGCTCCGGGCGATACGTATGCAGGAACTGCCCAACTGGCTGAGCGACTGCGATTGATTGGAGACCTTCCGCAGGGCGGAAGCTTCGATTCCTATAGCGGTGCCCTGGTCGAGGGGGTCAAACATTTTCAGGCAAGGCATGGTCTTGCGACCGACGGCAAATTAGACGCGGGGACCCTGCGTGAGTTGAACACTCCTCTCAGCGCACGAGTACAGCAAATTGATGATGCCTTAGAGCGCTGGCGATGGATGCCCACCGAGTTTCAGCAGCCTCCCGTTCTGGTAAACATTCCTGAGTTTCGGCTACGGGCCTATTCCGAAGATCACCAGCTTGCGCTCAGCATGAACGTCGTTGTGGGCAAGGCGGCGCCAACTCAAACGCCCGTGTTTACCGACGACATAAGGTTTATCGTGTTCCGGCCCTACTGGAATGTTCCACCCGGAATTCTCCGCAGAACGGTCATCCCCGGCATTATGAAAAACAGCGGATATTTAGCCCGTGAGAGATTCGAGGTAACCGACTCCAGCGGCAAATTAGTGTCGCCGAACGACGATCTGGTTGCAGGGTTGCGCTCGGGGAAATACTTCGTACGTCAGAAGCCGGGACCAACCAATGCGCTCGGTCTGATAAAGTTCATGTTTCCGAATACCTATTCCGTGTATCTCCACAGCACGCCATCGACCGAGCTGTTCTCCAGGTCACGACGAGACTTCAGTTCAGGTTGTATTCGGCTAGAGAAGCCAGCCGAGCTAGCCGCTTTTTTGTTGCGGAATCAACTCGATGGACAACAACCGTGGACCTTGGCGCTTGCGCAAAAGGCGATGGACTCAGGCAGAGACAATCGCCAAGTTAACCTGGCTGTGAAAATCCCGGTGCTTATTCTGTACGTGACTGCGGTCGCGGAGGAGGACGGTACGGTGCACTTTTTTGACGATATCTACGGTCATGACAAGCGACTGAATGCCCTGCTTGCCAAGGGACGTCCTTATTCATAGACCGCTATGACTTTTGCATTGCCAGAAACATTGGGGACTACCTAACCGAGTCAGTCCGTCTCGCCCTGAACCTGCTGCCCTTCGCCGGAATTCCCTTCCTGTGGTTCAATACCACCTGTCTCCGGAACGTGCGAGCGGAATGGGGAGTGGCCAGTCCATCTTTACCAACCTGTAGCGTGAGATCGCCGTCGGCCGTGGGAACGAGTGAGTTCCCTTCGCTGTACCACTTCAGAAACGATTCGCGAGCTTTCTTGTCGGCGACCGAATCGCTTGAGGCAACGATCTGTTCGGTGCCCGGCCCGAGAATGTCTGCAGCTCAGCCGGCTCGCCGCTGCGAATGGCCTGGATGAACCCGGTGATCGCGTTCGCGTTTTCCAACCCGCGCCCCTAGTTAGGCCTGCCGATCCAGGAATACTGCCACCCGGCGGAGACATTTTGGTAGTTTCCGCCAAAGCGGATGTAGTCGCCATTGCTGTAACTGACCTTCACAGATTGGTGTTTGCCCAACGGGACCGAAGCTGTGACGCCGATGCGGGAGCTCGTTTGACGCGTAGCGAGATTCGCTATGCCATTCAAGCTGGTAACGCCGCCGAACCAGAAATTTCCGTCCAGCGAAAACCACAGCCGTGGCTTTACATCGTAACTCAGGTGGCCTTCGAAGGCTCCGATGGGCTGCTCGGTTTGCGGCTTAGGCGTTGGGGGTGAATAATACCGGGGATTGGCCGTATAGAACCAAACTCCAGCGTAGGAATCGAGCACCCAATTGCCCCAACGTCTGGAATAACCAATGTCCGGTTTGAAAGCCCAGCGGTTGGTGCCCCAATTCACCAGCTTCGACGGGTCATATTGGCCCGTAGGAGCCACTACCTTCAGACTGACGCCCAGTAACGTCTTTTGCCTCCACTTCCTGAACTCTTGTATTGGCATAGACGGGCCGCCTTTTAGGTTCACCGATACCCGAGAAAACAAATCCAGAAGACCAGAGCGATAAAGCTGGTGTGGTTGACCGGCTACGTTACCCTGGAAGTTGCCTACAGCGTAGGGTAGGGCGGCATTCAGGTTGGCCGAGCGGCCGAAGAAGCTGAACGAATGATAGTAGGCAAAGATCGGCACGCTGTATGTTCCCGTCGCACCGGTGATCGGAGCCGCGCCATCGAAGAGAACACTCCCGTGGTAGAAAGAGTACGTCATGATGATCGCATTGGAATGCAGTGGAGTGATGACGTATGCGCGGGGAGAGAGATCTTGCGCCCAAATCGGCCGCAGTGAAGATGCTGCAACTGCCATCGAAGACGCGAGCATGAAGGCTAGAAGCGGTCTCATATTTGCCTTTGCGGCTTCGGCCGAAAACATGAGACTCGTTCGAGGACGGGTCTCACCCCGCGGCATCCTTGAGTGCTTCGGGTTTATGAGACCGCTTCTAGCCGCATTTCCAGGGTCCGGAAAGCGAACTCCATCTCGCTGCCTGGAGCGGGAGCTTAAGTTCGTTTTGAATTGGACACAAAGGTGTGGCCCTGCAGCGCCTCGTGAATTGCAAAAACCAAGTCGATCGACAGGCGGCGCTTGGTGACGTAACCCAAGGCCCCAGCAGACAAGGCCGCAACAATAAAGTCCCGGTCTTCATGAATGGTTAAGAATACGATTTTGGCTCGGCAATTGGCCTTCTGGATGTTTCTTGCAGCTTGGAGCCCGTTCAGGAGGGGCATCGAAATATCGGTTACCAAAACGTCCGGATCCAACGCTAAAACGGCACTAACAGCTTGCCTGCCATTCTCGACTGCCTCGATAACTTCGAACTCGTCACCGAGGATTCCGCGAACCTTTGCGATCACCTCCTGATGATCGTCGGCCAGCACCACTCGAATCTTGTCCACACGAATCCCTCGGTGGCCGAACTCTTGGACACTCACATTCAGATTGTTATCTCTGTGTGAATAGCCGCCTACTGTCACCTGCGACAGTGACGAAGGTACCATATGTGTGCCAGGAGCCTATTTCTCAGGCAGCCGAGATCATTCCATGCCTCATCGCGTACTTGACCAGATCCGAGTTCGTAGTGATGCCTAACTCATCCATAATCCGGTACTTATGGAACCGAACGGTACGGTGGGCAATCTCCAGAACGTAGGCGATCTCTTTCATGGAACGACCCTCCGCAAGCATCTGCAGGACTTCCCGCTGTCGACCGGTGAGTTGCTCTGGGCGATCCAGCGCCCTGGGATCCCGGATAAACCTGGCTTCCATAGCGCGGCTGATCTGCGGAGTCACGTATGAGACTCCTCTCACTGCGTCATGAACTGCCTGCAACAACTCGGCGGGCCGTGACGTTTTGAGGAGATAGGCTACGGCCCCGGCCCGGAATGCTTCGGCGGCAATATATGAATCAGACTCCATGGTGAGGAAAATCAGCTTTACGTAAGGCATTCTTTTCCTTAACTCTCGCGCCGCGTCCAGGCCATTCAACAAGGGCATTCCGATGTCCAGGAGCACGACGTCGGGCTTGAGCGCACCCGCCGCTTTCAGCAGCGCAACGCCGTCCTCGACGCAGCCTACGACTTCGTAATGAGGTTCCAGCAATTTCGCGAGGCCCGCGCAGATCATTGTGTGATCGTCAGCCAGCAAAATACGTATCCGTCCCATCTTATCCTCCACAGAAGTGTCTATGCCTCTGTCCCTTGCATTTCAACTGTCTCTATTCCTATGACCAAGGGCACGCGGACGAGAATTCTCGTCCCACCACCCATTTGCGACTCAATCGAGAAGATCCCATGGACCAGATGGACTCGCTCCTGCATGCTGACGAGCCCTAAGCCTCGATCCTGTTTCGCTCTTTCCACGTCAAAACCGGTCCCTCGATCTCTGACCTCAAGCTGAATCTCGTTTGCCGTGCCCCGCAAGTTTACCGAGAATTTGCTCACGCCACTATGTTTCATGGCATTGTGCAGCGCTTCCTGTGTGACGCGAAACAGGGAAAGGGAGACATCCCGGGGCAAAAAACCAGGAACATTCTCGCTACTGAATCCGACGCTGACCTCATACTGCTGGGAGAACTCGCGGCAGAAACTGCTGATGGCGGCCACGACACCGAGATACTCCAGCTTGGAGGAGTGGAGCTTGTGCGATAACGCCTGAACATCACCGGCGATTTCGGCACAATGCCGCCGGATTTCCTCAATCTTCGCATTCGGCCAGCCCCTTGCATCATTTGCACCCCGATTCGCTTGTTCCAGTTCCATGGAGAGGAGCGCAAGTCTCTGGCAGATGTCGTCATGAAGTTCTCTGGCTATCCGGCTGCGTTCTTCTTCCTGAGCTTCGATCAATTTGCCGCCGATTTTTTCGAGAGCTTCCCGTGCCAGTTTCTGGTCTGTAATGTCGACCGCCGAGCCAATAAACCCGGCAAACGAACCATCCCCATTGATCCGCGGCGCCGCAATATCCAGCATCCATCGGTACACTCCATCCCGCCGGCGAAGCCGATATTCCTTGGAAAACCCTTTCTGCCGTCCGAGCGCCAGTGCGTTTGCCGTGGCGACACTCTGCGCGTCTTCAGGGTGAATGAATACGGACCATACGTCTCCAAGTCCCATGTCGGGGTCGCGGCCGGTAAAGTCGATCCACGTTTCATTGAGATAGGTGACGCTTCCTTCCTTGTCGCACATCCAGACCAGGGTGGGTATCGTATCAGCCATCAGTTGGAAACGCTTTTCACTTTCACGCAGGCGGAGATCGCCTTTCTGGCTCAGCGCTCGTTGCCACAGCAATCCAATGACCAACAACGTCAGAGCGCCGATCAGTACTAAGCCGAGCACAACATATTTCCCGTAACGTGCCCCGGCTGCCGGCTGCTGGTACCAGATAATCGTGGCATGCGGAAGGGAGACGAATCGAAGCGCCGGGTAGAAGGCGGCAATGACAAGATCGATCTTGCCGCCGTATACGCTAACAAGCAATTCGCTCACGACCTTTTCGTAACCAGGAGCTTCGAAATGCTCCGAGTCAAGATATTCCACTCTGAAGTTCACAGGTGCGCCCACATGAGATCGCGTCGTTGACCTCAGAGTCTCCGAACCATTCTGAGCCTTGCGGCCGGTAAGGCTAAACAAAGCCAGGACAGTTTTGGGGGACGACGTCTGAGCAGCAAAGGAAAGCTGGGCAGACGCAGCCAAGACGAGAACCCAAATGATCAAAGACCGCGGTGCCACCAGACACTTCGTGCCGGGAAGCTCGCAGTATTGACTGAGGCCCCCAACAACGGCTGCTTTCTCTCGCATAAGCCACTCGATAGCAAAGGCCGATCGCCGGGTCGCTCATGGTTCGCCCGGAAATGGCCCTGGAAGCAACTCCAAGGCTAATCTGCCGACCCAAGATGGGGATCTAGCATTATTAGCAGTCGGCCGGGGAAAATATCAGGGAATGGAGACTCCGGTCTGCGAGATTGCTTAGCAAGTCATGCACAACGTCCCAACCACGGCCGGGAATCGCGGCAAATCGCGACCTACTATACTCCGCTATAGCCTTGGAAGTTGTGCAGCCGTTAAAATCCAGGCTGTCCTGTTATGCAGTCGATTTATGCAGTCGATCGAATGGCAGCGAACGGTAATCCGCGTGGAAATGCAAACCGTGTCGCAAAAGACAGTATCCCTTTTTGCCAGTCCACACTATGATGTCGGGGATATGGAGACTGCAATCGTAGTCAGGCCAACGGGCGACCCCGATTGGCAATTTAGGCCGCAGTTAGCCCGCGTTTTCCATGGAGGATAAGAGATGAAGAAACAGAAAGCAGCTTGGATCCTGGCTCTGGCGTTGACGGTTTTAGTCCCTGGCCTGCGGGCGCAAGATAACACGCAACCGACGCAAAGCGTCAAGCAGCCCGGTTCATCGCCGGACTCAAGTGCTCAAAATATCCGAGCATACACCGAGCTCCTGCGCTCCGATGTCCGGCAGCAGAAAGCCGAGATGGTAGGAGAGGTTATGCAGTTTAGCGCCGCTGATGCAGCAAAATTCTGGCCTATCTACAGCGAGTACGACGCACAATTGAGCAAACTGAATGACTTAAGGGTGGCGAATATTCAAGAATATGCAAGTACGTACGATCAGATGACTGATGAAAAGGCAGACGAGCTGATTCAGAAAGCACTGTCTTTCCGCAAGCAGCGATCTGAGCTTTTGGCAAAATATTACGAGCGTGTCAAAGAGGCGTTGGGTGGAATTGAGGCAGCGCGCTTTATCCAGGTCGAGGACCAACTACTTTTGATTATCGACCTCCAGATCGATTCTTCATTGCCGATAATTGGACAAAGCTAATCGGTTCGGAAAGAGGAGACAGGAAATGCGAAAGGGAATGTTTGGGGTGGCGACACTCCTGGTAGGGTTTGCAACTGCCATGACGGTAATGACCGCCGCAGCGCAAAACGCAAAAAAGGTCACAGTGCCGGCAGGAACGCCGATCCTGATACGAATGTCCGATTCTATCGATTCCAGCAAACAGAAGGCGGGGTATCGGTTCACCGCCAGCCTGGAGACAAACCTGCAAGCCGATAATGTGGTGGTGGCCCGAAGAGGCACCCCTGTTTATGGCCTTCTTGCTTCGGCTTCATCCGCCGGCAAAATGAAAGGCAGTTCCGAGCTTGGCCTGGAGCTGACCGAAATCGTGATCAACGGAACATCCTATCCGCTGCTGACCACCATGTACGAGATTAAAGGAAGCGGAGAAGGCTCTAACACAACGAAAAAGGTCGTCGGCGGCGCGGGATTGGGTGCGCTCATTGGAGGGTTAGCGGGAGGAGGAAAGGGAGCTGGGATTGGCGTTCTGGTTGGTGCCGGTGCTGGAACGGCCGTGGCCGCTACCAAAAAGGGCCAGCAGATCTCGATTCCCAGTGAATCTCTGGTCCAGTTCCGGCTCTCTCAACCGGTGGCGTTGCCGGTAGGAAAGTAGCCGGAGGACGGGTAGTTGCCAATGACTTGCCGTTGTTAGCCAAACGCCCAGGCGTGAGCAGCTGTTGGAGCCGTCTACCAAAAACACCGGACATGCAAGATCGATCCACCGGCGCCCCTGTCATAAGTGACAGTAGTCAAACCCTTCGCGTCAAGAGAATGATCCAGGTAGCCGCAAACTGAAGGTGCTCCTCTGAAAAGCAAAAGGAGCGCCGATGAGACGGATCCCGTTCCGATATATTCAACGTCTTCAACTGCTCGTTCGGGGATTCGCACAATAGGCGATTGCAGGGCTCTATATCGGGTTTTGGACATCTGACGGCTTCGAAAACCCACACACCCATTGTGACTGACCGCCATGACCGTAGAAGCGAGCAGCCAAACAGGAGGAGGCACAAAATGGTCCAGGATCCGGAATCGGCCCGACTGGAAGAGGCGCGTACCGTCAAGACACCGTGGAGGAAGTGGGGACCTTACCTAAGCGAGCGCCAATGGGGAACGGTGCGTGAAGACTACAGCCAGGACGGGAATGCCTGGGACTACTTCACTCATGACATGGCCCGATCCCGCGCCTATCACTGGGGTGAAGATGGCCTTGCCGGCATCAGCGATGACAAGCAGTTATTGTGCTTCAGCGTGGCCCTGTGGAATGGCAAGGACCCTATCCTCAAAGAACGTGCGTTCGGCCTGACGAACAGCGAGGCCAACCACGGCGAGGACCTCAAAGAGTACTACTTCTACCTCGACAGCACGCCTACGCACTCGTACATGAAGTATTTGTACAAATATCCGCAGGCGGCGTTTCCTTATCTCAATCTGATCCAGACGAACAGAGGCCTCAATCGCTTCGACATGGAGTACGAACTACTGGATACCGGAGTTTTCACCGGCGATCGCTACTTCGATGTCTTTGTGGAATATGCCAAGCAGGGTCCAGAGGACATGCTGATCCAGATTAGCGTGGTGAATCGCGGGCCCGAGGCGGCCGAGTTACACGTGCTGCCAACGCTCTGGTTTCGCAACACCTGGACATGGTGGCCAGGTACCCCCAAGCCGTCTTTGAAGCAGGTCCGTGGCCAGAAAGGCGCTCAAGCAATTGCGGTATCCCAGGCAGAACTCGGTGAACGGTATCTGTATTGCGAGGGAGATGTCCCCCTCCTGTTCACAGAAAATGAGACGAACAATGAGCGGATCTTCGGTACCCCCAACAACTCTGCTTACGTCAAAGACGGAATCAACAACTATGTAGTTGAGGGCAATCCCAACTCGGTGAACCCCGCGAATACGGGAACCAAATCTGCTGCACACTATCAGTTGAATGTGGGTGCGGGAAAGACAGCCAGCATCCGTCTGCGCCTCAGCGATACGCCTCCTGGCGCCATCGGCGATCCGTTCGGCAGCTTTGCCGCGACCGTGAAAACCCGCCAAGATGAGGCAGACCAGTTCTATCGTAAGGTCACCCCGTCCCATGTCAGCGAGGATGAGGCCCGCGTCCTGCGCCAGTCCATGGCTGGTATGCTCTGGTCCAAGCAATTTTTCTTCTTTGACGTGGACAAATGGCTCACTGAGCATGGCAACGACCCCGTGAAGGGGAGCAAGGGAACCATGCGGAACGTCGAGTGGTTCCACATGGTGAATCAGCACGTTATCTCCATGCCGGACAAATGGGAGTATCCGTGGTATGCCGCATGGGATCTGGCTTTTCACACCATTGCTCTCTCTACTGTGGACACGGACTTCGCTAAAGAACAGCTCGATTTAATGCTGCAGGAGTTCTTCCTTCATCCCACCGGTCAAATCCCGGCCTATGAGTGGAACTTTAGCGACGTGAATCCCCCGGTGCATGCCTGGGCCACCATTTTCCTGTACCGGACGGAACAAGCGGCTACGGGAAAAGGCGATATCGATTTCCTCAAGCGCTCATTTTCCAAGCTGATGCTGAATTTCAGCTGGTGGGTGAACCGCAAAGACCGCTATGGCAACAATCTCTTTGAAGGCGGCTTTCTTGGGCTAGACAACATCGGCGTCTTCGATCGCAGCGCGGCGCTCCCCAACGGCGGGCACCTGGAGCAAGCGGATGGCACGGCGTGGGTCAGCATGTTCTGCCAGAACATGCTGGAGATCGCCGTAGAGCTGGCATCGCACGATGCTTTCTATCAGGACATGGCAATAAAGTTTGTGGATCATCTTCTTTGGATCGGTCGCGCCATGAATCAGACCGGGCCCGAGGGTATGTGGGACGAGGAGGATGGTTTCTACTACGACGTCCTTCGCCTGCCCGACGGTAGCTCACAGCGACTCAAGGTTCGCTCCATGGTGGGCCTGCTTCCGTTGGCTGCCACCACGGTGATTGAGCCCTGGCAGCGCGAGAGGGTGCCCGGAATGCTGAAGGTTTTCATGGAACGCCTGCGGCGGATGCCCGATCTGATTGAAAATGTTCATCCCACAGGCCCCGGTCATCTTGGCTATGCCGAGCGCGGCATCGCTGCGGTGGTAAACCCTCAACGGTTGCGCCGGATCCTGACCAGGATGCTTGACGAGAACGAGTTCCTGAGCCCCTACGGCATTCGGGCACTCTCCAAATATCACGACGAGCATCCGTTTGTCGTGTACGTGAATGGCCAGGAATACAAGGTGAATTATCTTCCGGCTGAGTCGGACACAGGTATGTTCGGCGGTAACTCCAACTGGCGCGGACCCATTTGGATGCCAGTAAACGCGGTGCTCATTCGTGCCCTGCTGTCCTTTTACCTGTATCACGGAGACAACTTCAAGATTGAGTGCCCGACCGGCTCAGGCAAGTTGATGAACCTTTTCGAGGTAGCGCAAGAGATCGCCAACCGTCTGAAACGAATCTTTCTGCGGGATGAGTCCGGCCGGCGCCCGGTATACGGCGGCACGGAAAAGTTCCAGACTGACCCGCAATGGAGGGACTACATCCTGTTCTTCGAGTACTTCCACGGTGACAATGGCGCGGGTCTCGGGGCCAGCCACCAGACCGGATGGACCGGCCTGGTGGGAAAACTGATCGAGATGTTCGGCCGCATTGACGGACAGAAGTTCCTGGACGCCGGTAAAGCGGGCGGCTTTGCGAAGGAGCAAATCCAAGAGGTAGAGGTTGTGCCTGTTGCATGATTTGGCACGCTGACAACACTGGACACATCTATCGAGGAACACAGGCCTCGATGAAGACAATAGTAGTTTCCGGTGACCGGACAAAACAGATGTCCTTGCTAAGAAAGAACCGACAGGGGATAGGCCCGTTGCTCAAAAAGACCTACACTCTCGGCATAGCCCTCGCCGTCCTCTTTCTCACAGGCTCAGCACTCTATTCGCCTGCCCAACTTCCAAAATCCACAACGCCCCCAGCAAAAGCTGAACCGACGGCAGCGCTTGATCCTCTGGGACGTGAAACGCCTCGTGGTACAGTGATAGGTTTTCTGAAATACGAACAACGTGGGGACCACGTAACAGCCGCTCGTTATCTGCAACTCCCTCCGGGCCAAGGCCCGAGCCTGGTCGACCTAGTCAAGGAATTTCGGGTGTTATCCCCGAGCTTCCAAAGCAACATCAACCTGTTGAGCGATGATCCCAACGGCACAGTGGAATCCGGACTTCCGCCGGGCCAGGTACGTGCCGGCGTGATGACGATAGGTGGCAAGACCACAGACGTTATCCTGGTGCGGGTGGACGATCCTACTGCGGGAAAGATTTGGCTAGTTTCGCAAGGGACGCTTGCGAGTATCCCGAAGCTTTACGCGGAAGTCGAGAGCGAGGCGCCAACAACAGCCGATCGAATCAGACTTGCTGTTCTACGCGGACCTCAACTGCTAGGGATGTCATCTACGCAATGGCTCGGCTGGCTGCTCTCGATCCCGATCTCGTGGTTACTAGCATGGGTGTTGACCATACTGCTTAGCACGCCCAGGCGAGTCTGGTGCAAGCTCCGCAAACTCCCTTTCAGTACAGTCTGGGATACGCCAGTCGGCATGCCGCTCAGGTGCATGATTGCGATCCTGCTGCATGGCTGTTTCGTGTACTTGCTGCAGCCGCCGCTTTTGTATCGGGTCTACTATGTTCGTTTTTTGGCAGCCATCCTGGCGGGATGTTTCGGATGGCTCGCGAGCAGACTCTCTGACCAAGGCTTCGATCGCGCGTTGAACCGGACGCGAACACGCCACCACGGTGGAGAGTCAATCCTGATCCTGATGCAGAAGCTTAACCGCGTCGGGATACTGATCATCGCTTTGGCCGCCATACTTGCTTTACTTGGGTTGAATGTAACTGCGGCGCTCACCGGGCTCGGCATCGGGGGGCTGGCGGTAGCGTTGGCGGCACAAAAAAGCCTCGAGAACCTCATAGGCGGGGTCTCGTTGCTGATGGACAAAGCACTGCAGGTTGGTGATTTTTGCAAAATTGGCGAACGAGTTGGTACTGTTGAGGATATCGGGCTTCGCTCTCTCAAGGTTCGAACCCTCGACCAGAATCTGCTGGTTGTTCCTAACGGCTTGCTCGCGCAAATGCAGTTCGAAAATATGAAGTTGCGCCCCAAATTGCTTTTGCAACAAACGTTCTTGCTGCGGATTGAGACCCAGGTTGAACAACTGCGGTTCGTACTGGACGGCGTGCAGAGGATGCTGGATGAGAACCCCATGATCGAATCCGGAAGCTCAAGATTACGGGTAATCAGTTTTACCGGCGCGGCTTTCGAATTGGAGTTGTTCGCCTTTGGCAAGACGGGCGACTTTCGAGAGTTCACCGGCATTCGCCAGGAGATCATATTGAAGATAGCTGGAATCGTTGAGGCTGCCGGTACCAGGTTTGCAGCGCCCACACGGCTGACGTACCTATCCACTGACGCAGTCGTCGACGTAGAAAGAGCGAATAATATTGTGCATAACGTGACCGAACCGCGATCTGGCAACGAGTTCCGACTTCCGGGCGAAGTCCAAACAGAAACGAAATAATCTCAGAGCCGCAAGTGGCGGAGTATCGATGGCGATCTTTCCCTGCCTTGTTTCGTGCTCACGGGGCGTAGGAGGCTGTTCGATGGCGATAAATATGAATGTCCCCATTGCGGCGTTGCTAAGAGAGCGGAAGCCGCGATTCCTTGAGGGGATGGACGCGCCTGACATCAAAACGATCCTCGCAGCCGGAACTCAGCAGCGCTTCTTAGCAAATACCGTGATCATAAACCAGGGATATTCTGCCAGGCATTTATTTCTGCTGCTCACTGGCCGTGCCCGCCGTTTCTTCCTGACGGAAGATGGCCAAAAGATTGTACTTCTTCGGGTCCCGCCGGGCGACCTCTTCGGCGAAGCGGTAATGCTGGCTAGACCCTCGGATTACCTTGTGAGTACGGAAGTGACGACGAACAGCAGCGCGCTCGTTTGGAACCGAGGCACAATCCGCGGCCTATGTGAGCGATATCCGAGGTTAGTGGAAAACGCTTTTTTAATCGCGTTTGATTATCTGGCAGTTTATCGGGCTGCTCACGCATCTTTGATCTGCAATTCCGCCCCGCAGCGGCTTGCTCACGTACTCGTTAACCTGGCCAGCGGAATTGGCCAGAAGGTTCCAGAAGGCGTCGAACTCGATGTCAGGAATGAGGAATTGGCGAATGAAGCCAACATCTCTCTGTTCACTGCAAGCCGCCTGTTGAGCGCGTGGCAGCGCGAGGGAAT
>Ga0182018_10000747_pt1 | contig 40612 bp, 32 predicted proteins | sample 812P2MmetaG_FD_120490 | JGI IMG/M metagenome (GOLD analysis project Ga0182018, IMG submission 120490) | Permafrost microbial communities from Stordalen Mire, Sweden - 812P2M metaG | ecosystem: Environmental > Terrestrial > Soil > Wetlands > Permafrost | place: Sweden: Stordalen | collected... | reverse complement strand
TTTTGCGCGAATTCGCCTGGGTCGTCGCCAGTGTTTTGTGCGAGGAATGCGAGCGACTGCCAACGAAGATCTTATCCAAATTCGCTCCGGGCGGTGACTCGTGACGAAACCCCAAGCGCACGTTACACGTCTTGTAAGCCAGGCAGAGGGTGGCTCTGCCTCCAGCCCGGAGTTAGCTAGGGTGTCGAAATAAGGGCGTCGAGCCCATACTCAGATCGTTCGCTCGATTCAAGGAGACTACCGATGAAGAGAAATTCCGTTTTGATGGCGGCACTTTGTTTTGTAGTTCTTTCACTGGCGCACGTTGCCTCGGCGCAGGATGCTAAGATCGCTGGCTCCTGGGACCTCAGCGCGCCCGGTCGCGATGGCAACGTGATGACCCAAAAACTCACATTACAGCAGGACGGTACCAACCTTACTGGCACGCTGAAGGGACAGCGCGGAGACGCTCCGGTGACGGGCACCATTAGCGGGAACAATGTCACCTTTTCTGTTACCAGGACCACGCCGAACGGCGATATGAAGCTCGAATATACAGGCACAGTCAGCGGAGACGACATGAAAGGAACGCTTGCAGTGATGGGAAACAGCGTAAATTGGACGGCGAAGCGCTCCGCGGGAAGCGGCTCGGGGAACTGAGTTTTTCAACTTTCGCAGATTGTATCTTCGAGTACCCCGCGAACGGAAAGGGCCGCCTTAGCTTGTTGAAGATAGTGTAGGACGGGACTTCGCCGTTTATTCGCCGGAGCACTGGGTAATCCGCCGAATCGGCGACCTCGTTAGTGGGTTCCCGCGGGAGCCCATGCCGGCAACGGTGCAGAAGAGGTTTTCTGACAAGGCCTAGCGCCGTGCCGGATGGGCGCTTCAAGGAATGGAGTACTGATAGTTATACCCGGTGGTTTTTTGGGCACCCATGCAGGGGCGCTACAAGAACTACCTGATGGCGACGTTACGAGTCATCTCTCAAAACTGGCTCAGAAATTGCGGGAGGTCAGCTATGAATCTAGCAAGGAGAACCCTAGAGCAGAATCGTTCGGGATTGCCATCGAAGGTCCACGACGAGCCCAGAATCTTGATTGTCTGTGATGACAACTCAGAGACCGCACGTCTGACTGCGGTGCTCAGGAGCGCGGGGATTTTCTCAGACGGCGCAGGCAGCATTGCCGAGGGCTGTGAGGCAGCCAAATCCGGTCGCTTTCAGGTCGTCGTATCTACACCACTGTTGCGTGACGGATCCTGGAGACGGCTAACCGACATTGCAGTCCACTATGGTCTTGGTTTTGAGGTCGTTCTATGGGCCCCTCACTACAACTTCCCAGAAACCGCGGAGGCGATGAAGGCTGGTGCGTTCGACGTACTCTCCGTGCGTGACCTGCCTAAAGCGATCGAGGCGACCCGGCGTGCTTTGTGGGCAGCGTATCTGAGGGGCACCGGACCCGACCCAAGCGCGATCAGCCCGCAGATAGCCGCTTGAGGCTGGGCTGTTGCGATTCTTCATTCGCCCGGTTTATCGGGAGTAAGAAACCAATAAGGATGGTCCGGACAGAGTTTGGGAAGATCCGCGCTAAGCCACATGCCGTGCGCCTCTATTTGGTCACGCTCAGCTTGCAAAATCGGAGCGTATAGGTGATATCGAACCCGCTTGCACTTGAAACATTCGATTACTTGCATCTGGACGAACTTGTCCTGATATTGAGTTGGGAGCGGACCATCCGATCTCAGAGCGAGGAATTGCATGTTCGACTCACGACTCTTCGGTGTTCATCGATGCGATGATCGTATTGGTCGGCACATGCATCAAGCGCACTTCGTTCTTGGTTTGCTTGGCCAGCTCTTGCGGCTTGCGAATCGCCTCTCCATGACCGGAAACGAGTTCCTTCCAAATAGGCGAGCCATCGGGAAGTATCTCGAACAGATCGTAGTCCCGGTTCATAGGGTGGGAACAATCGACTTTACGTGTCGCATGAGTTCCTTGATGTCCGACTTCGACACGATCCGGTCAACAGGCGGGTTGTTAGGCCCCAAGTGAATGCTAAGGTGCGCGTACTGCGTGAATAGAATTATTGGAACTTCGGGCATTATTTTCTTCAATTCTTTGGCCGCACCTGATCCGTTCAAGACCGGCATAGCCAAGTCGAGGATAATAAGGTCGGGATGACGCTTTTGGGCTCGATCGATCGCTTCCTGACGGTTGGCCGCATCCGCACAAACGTCGTAGTTCCCTTCGGATTCAAAGAGTCGACACAACGCCTTCCGAATGTTCGGACTGTCGTCTGCAACCAGAATCCTCTTAATCATCTCGCCCTCACGACGGGCCGGGCCCAAGACCATCGCGTAATTAGGCTCTACTCTCGGTTCCAACTATACGATCAGGTTTTTAGCGTAATGTCCGCGACAGAACCGCTGAGACGCATGATCTTGGCTGACGAGGAAGGCAATCAAAGCCATTAAGTGGATTGTAACAGAAGCACTTTCCTTACTCCTCGGGAGCTGTCACCGTCCGGCCATGACACTGGGCAAGATCCTAATACCAGAAGTCCTTCCGACCAGCCCATTAATCTTGATCACAGGAAGGGCCGTCCTTTAGATGCGAGCCTAGCCCACTGCGGATGGAACTTTCAGTTCCGAAAGTCCGTATAGTTCTGTTGTCGCAATGGATATCGGGGTAGATCGCGCGCATTCACTCGGGCGGACATTCGTTGGTATTTTATGGGGGCCGACCTTGACCAATCGACGGTTAGCGAGGGCACTGGCTGCCCTCATCGTTCTGAGCGTTGGGTACCCTGCAAAAGCGCAGCGCGAAGTTGATCAGCAAATCGTAATTGAAAATGTCACTCTGATCTCGCCGGAACGCGTCGGTCCGCTGCTTCATGCAGATGTTATCATCCGCAACGGCACGATCGCTGAAATCGGCACACGTCTGGTTGCGGGTCCGCACGCGCGGCAGATAAACGGGAGCGGCCGATTTCTCATACCAGGACTCATCGATTCGCATGTGCACGCGGGGCACTCCGCGGCACTGGATGACGACGCGATCGACGCTCATCCGGAGCTTTGGGCTGCCTATCGCGCGCAGGTTCCCCGGGCTTATCTTTCGTTCGGCTTTACGTCCATCGTGGATCTCGACGTCACTCCAACCGACCAGGCATGGTTTGAAGGAACCCCGCTGCATCCCCGCTTTTATTCGTGTGGCAGAGGAATAAAAGTCGCAGGTGGCTATATGGCATTTAATGTTCCACCGCCGTCGTCGCCGAACTTCCCCAACCTGGTTTATGAACCGAAAGAAGCGGAACATTGGCCGAAATCGCTGGACCCAGCCGACTACACGGCCGAACGCGCAGTGTCACGCGCCGCGGACGCTGGAGCAATTTGTGTGAAGGCCTTCGTGGAATCCGGATTCGGCACGTTCAACTGGCCCTATCTCCACACCGAGATGCTCCAAGAGATCCAGGACGCCGCTAGAGAGCATAAGTTGGTGCTCATGGTTCATGCGAACAGTGTTGACAGTTGGGAGTCGGCGCTCGATGCTCATGCTGACATCATTGCCCACGGTCTATGGGTTTGGCCGGGCGATTTCGGCAATTCCGTGCCGCCTCCGCTCGCGAGCAACGTGATTGTCGCCGCTGCGCGCGCTCGCACGCGTATACAGCCGACGATGCAAACAGTTGCCGGTGAGCGCGCGATGATCGACCCCAGCCTGCTCGACGATCCCAGACTCACCATGGCGTTGCCGCCGAGCGTAATAGCTTATTTGCGGTCGACTGAAGGTGTGAAGGCACGCACCGCGCTGCTGGACGAATATCGGAAAGCCTCCCCACCGCCGGGCTTCGAGCCATTACTTACGGCTGCAATTGAAAGAACCCAAGCGACTTTCAAAATCATGTTGCAGAACCATGTTTCGCTCGTTTTCGGGAGCGACACACCCGGGGTCGATGGATTCGGTAATCCGCCGGGGCTGAACGGGCGTCTTGAATTGCAGGACTGGGCCGACGCCGGTGCTCCATTGGCTCTGATCCTGCGGGCCGCGACCCTCGACAATGCAACCGCGTTGGGGCTGTCTCGCGAGTTGGGCTCCATCGAGGTCGGTAAGCGAGCTGACTTGCTCTTGCTCAAGGAGAATCCGCTCACGAATGTTTTAGCGTATGACTCGATAGAGACAGTCTTTCTCAACGGCGAGCCAATCGCGCGAGAAGCGCTGCGCCCACACAATTAACAAAGCGCAATTCACGATTCAATTCCAATCTTAGCCGAATCCCAACGGTCGCACCTCAATTTGGGTATGAACCTGGAGTGCAGTCGAAGTTTTGACGGTTTTGCAATTCGTGGATTGCCAATTTGGATGGTTGCGGAGTCAGCTGAAGTTGCCGAAAGGAAAGAAATTTTGGTTACAGGGGACGGATTTGAACCGACGACCCACGGGTTACGAGTTCAGATCGTCGGGCGGGAAAATCGGCTAAGTCTCGCCGATCCTGTTGCCCTCTTCCTCCACGACGCTCGAATTCTGAGCCATGAATAAGGGTTCTGCGCCCATTTTGCGCTCAAATCTCTCGCTTGGCATCGATGTCCACCATCCCGTCCTTGTCTAAAAGGCACGGTCACCGCGCGATTGGCCCTGTGGTCGCTGATCGATCAATTCCAAGCTGCGCCCGCTTTGCGAGCGATGAGACCATATCCTTTGGCGTTCGCAGCTTTCTCCAACGAAGTCAGTTGCGTTTGGGCTGTGGCATGGTGCCCCGATTTTTTCTCCAATTCTGCCAGTGCGAGCCTGGCTTCCATTTCCATGCCTACGAATCGACGTCCGCTAGCGTCTTTCAGTACCTGTTCCAACTGCGGCCGAGAAGATTCGGGATGGTCGGACGCGAGGACGATGCGCGCTGACGCCAAAGAGAGTTGGAGACGGGCGAGGAAGTTTTGGCTCTTGTTCGCGAGGGGTTGCGCCGGTTCAAGCTCTGCTTTTGCATCCGACTGCTTGCCTTGCGCGAGAAGAGCCCGAATTAAGGCAACCTCAACGGAGAGCTCTTCATCGGCCTGTTGCTCTTGATGAAACTGTTCTTTGCGTTCGCGCAGCGCAGCCTCCGCATCGGCGGCGTGCCCCTCCTCGACCAATACCTGAGCGAGTGCAACCTGGGTATCTGCAGCGGCTTCTTTCTCGCCAGTCTGGTCTCGGCGCGCCAACGATTCTTCGTAAGACTTGCGCGCGGCGGCAAGGTCGCCACGATCCATCAACAGATCTCCCTGCCCGTGGAGGACGGTAGCAATGGCGCTCTTGTCATCGCCTTCCAAGGCAGCTGCCTCAGCTTGTCGATAGAGAGCTGTTGCGACCTCCAGGTTCCCCTGCTCTCTCTGTAGGTCGCCGAGATCGGCGAGAGCCTCGGCCAATCCGCCCTTGTCTCCGACGGCTTGATAGTTGGGAATAGACTCTTTCAACATTTTCTCGGCTTCTCCCAGGTTTCCTTGAAGAAGAAGCGCGTCTCCAATGTTGTTTGAAGTTGCGGCGAGACCTTCGGTATCGCCGACTAGTCGGAACTCACTCTCAGCTTCGCGCCACATCGATTCGGCTTGGAGAATATTGCCCCGTTGAAAATAGAGACCCGCGAAATCATTGAGTGTTCGTGCTTCATTATTGCGGTCGCCGGCGGCGGCATAACTCTGTCTCGCCTTTTCGCAGTCGACGACGGCTTCTTGGGTTGACACCCCGATGGAGGCGCCTTGCTGACAAAGTATCCCGTAGCCGCGAGCCACCATGAGAGGGGAACCTTGGGCGGCGCCTTTCACGATTGCGCGTTCGGCAGCGGCATGTGCTGCAGCAAAGTCTTGATCGACCCGTGCGGACGCCTCCAGCAGGTCGACGCGCGCATCGTCGCCTGCAGGAGAAGGAAGCTGGCGCAGGGTTTGCAAAGTAAGCAAAGCGTCCGGCAGGTTGACGTGGTATTGAGCCCCAGCTAGGTGCAGCCCATATTCCAGACTGTCGGGATGAATTTGAAAAAGGGACCGATAGACCTCCACGGCTCTGGGCCAGTCCCCGATAGTCCCCCGGTACGAGCCCTCAATGAGCAGGCGATCCTCTTGGGGGAGGGTTCCAGAAAGCTCCATGGCACGCTTCGCCTCAGCGGTAGCTTTGGAGCTATAACCCAAATGCCACCAAGCGTCGGACAAGGCGGAGTGGCCCAGTGGATAATTGGGATCCGCACTTACAGCCTTGACCAGCAGATCACGGGCACCAACAAAATCGAAGGCCCAGAGCTTTGCCTTACCTTCCGAATATAAGCGGACCGCAACTTGATTGGAGGGAAGTGAGGCTCGCGCGGCATTGGCGGTATCTAGGGGTAGAACGCCCATGCCGAGACTCGTTCGTAGATGCGCGCCGGCACGAATTGCGAATTCGAAAAGGTCTTCCTGACTTCCCGTGACCGCATCTTCGGCGATCGTCTCGCCGTTGGCCGTGTCTTGCACTCGAACGTCTAGTCGGATGCGGTCACCATCTTTCCCCCGGATAGGCGTGTATGACCCAACCACGACTACATCGGCGCCAGTATTCATCCTCAATCGCGCCAGAGTGGCCTTAGCCAAAGTCTCTCGGTCGCCGAGAGGAAGTTCCCGCTTGGCGCGTGCCACGTCTTCATCAGAGACCAGCCGCAAACTGCCGTCGGCAGCCAATTCTGTACTTAGCATTTCTGTGAAGGCGTCCGATAGCCAATCATCATCCTTGCGACCGGGTAAATTGCGAAAACCCAGAACCGCAACGGAGCGGCGAATCTGTGGTCGGGATGTAGAAGTCCCCGCCTCAGCGACGGCTGCGGAGTGTCTCGGAAGCGAGCGGAATACGAATATACCGACGAGGAGGAGCACGAACGCGCAAGTCAGAAGTACGTGCTTAACAGTGAAGTGTTGCGGCTTGCTTCGTGGCAAGACCACGGGCGGAGTCGCTTGAATCTCGTGCTGGGCCAAAGAGGGGATCGCTAGTGCAGGTTGTATCTGAGGCGAACTGTCAACGGGTGCGATGAATCGATAGCCGCGCCGAGGGATAGTCTCGATAAATCTTGGGTTGTCGGCATCATCACCCAAGGCTTCCCGGAGTTTGCCAACGGCCACGCTGAGGGAGGCATCAAACTCAACAAAGGTGTTGGCGGGCCACAGCCGTTGGCGGACGCTTTCTCTTGTGACAATTTGTCCGGCGTTCTCAAGCAGAAGAAGCAGTAGATAAAAGGGCTGCTCCTGGAGTTTGACTCGGACCCCTCTCCTTAGAAGCTCGCCGGTAGCGCTATCCCCCTCGAAGATTCCAAAGCGATAAACGATGCTGCTGGATGGCTCTGAAGTCATTGAAATCGATCGCGCAAAGCGGCTGGCCAAAGCTTACCACAGACCGCCTGCTGGAAATGAGGTCGGCCCTGCGCTTCGGAATGGCGCTCACGTCTCATCCCATGCCGTTGTTTCCCGCCGACTGTTGCCCTCCGACTAGCCGATTCGTAGTTAAGGAGAGCCTCTAAGCTCTTCGAAAATAAGGAGTTCGCGGGTTAGACTGAAATCAGATCTAGTTTCGTTGACGGTCCCGCGTTGTCCCGTCACATTGAGACCCGAAGCGTGGCGGCTGGGGGCCACTATAAGGAGTATCAGAATGTCGCGAACAATGATCTTCGCAGTCTTCTCGGTTTACGGCCGCACATTCAACTTGGAGTTCCGCAGGGTGCTCATGAGCAGGATCCTGCGAAATGTTGGTGCGGCTGTTTGCTTGTTGCTGTTTGGTTTGTCAGCGGTGAGCGCTCAGACGGTCAATGTCGGCACTGACGCCTCTGTAACCGCCACGTACGGAACCGCAACCCAGTCCGGAGGTCCTTTCCCTTGGAGCGACCTTGGCATTACGGCTTCCGCGAGCGTCACACCTGGCGTCCTGAACCTTTCTACCGGGGGTGCAACGGCGTTCAAGCTAAACTCGACCGTCACCGGCGGTGAGAGCTTCGTACCGGGCAGCACCGTCCTCAACTTGGGCTACACGCCCGGGTGGAATGGGTCGTTCAACTCAACTCCGCCCGCAAACGGCAGCCTTAGCAGTCAATTCGTGTATAGCATCGGTCCGATCAACGGGTCGCAAAACTTGCTGAACGTGCCGCTTTCGATCTCGTCGGCGGCTGGGGATCTCGGTTCGAGCCTGAATAACGGAACTCCCACGTCCACGTCGCCTACAGAAACTGGACCCAGCGTGAGTCAGGGATTGGGAGTACAGGCGCGAAGTTGTTTTGTCGAGTGCGTGACCATTGCGAGCGCCTCGCTCGATTTCAGCGTGGGAACTCAAGTCCAGCAGACGGTCTCAACCACACCAACAATTACGTACGGCGATCTTGTTTGGGAGAGTACTACACCCAGTTATTCGTCGTCGGACCTGGTAGTGCCCATCACCGGCTCTGCGGGAAACGTTCAGACCCCATTTCTCAATCCCCAAGTAGCTCTGCCGGGACTGGCAAACGGTCAGACTTTCTACTACAACTTCTTGCCCTTCGTAGAACTCGACATGCCTGTTACCAACAGCGCGAGCGTGTCCCTACCTGCCAGCATTTCTGCCAGCTATGACATTTTTGGAGTGGTAAGCGGATCGAAGTCATTTCCGCTGGGCAACCTTTACAGCTTGAATACAGGAGACGAGGACTTCGACTTCAATCCAACGTTCTACAGTAACCAGTTTTACAGCATACCCTTGGATTTTTCCGGCTGCTCAAACGTCATCGTCATCACCGGTACTTGTGACGACCGCTACGAGACGCCCTCCGGAGGAGGGCCCCTCGTGGGGGTGTTGGATGGCGGAGGACCGTCCGACGCCGGGCCGTGCGGCTCCGACATAATAGGATGCGCTCTGAGCGTTACGGGCGGTACTGGGTCAACCACTGGCTATGGCGTTCCGGATCTGGGTCCGCTGTTCTCGGGTGATCCGAATGCACAGGGAATTTGCGCCCCGGCTGGGACGGCGTTCGCGGGCGACTGCGTCAACAACGTGAGCTTGACTTCCGAGCCCACACCGGCGCCTACCCCGGAGCCCAGCAGCATTACTTTGTTTGGCATCGGGCTGCTTGCGCTAGTCGTGGTCAAGGTCCGAAAACTCTGCTCATAGCACGAGGCGCATGAGAAAAACGGACGCGACGGCCTAGCCGCCGTTCCCATCAACGGCTCGGCACCTTCGTGCCGAATCGTGAGCTTCGCTTGAGAGGTTTCCTATGACGGAGAATCGCCGCGGACTCGGTATGCTGGTCCAGGTTGTGTGGATACTGGCGGGTATCCTAGTTGTTGCTGCTGCGACGTATCACCTCGTAAGTCATGTCCGGGAATCGAAGTTCGCGTTTACCACTCCTTACCAAGCGGTCCTACTAGTGAATGGGTCGGTCTACTTCGGGCACCTGCAAAATTACGGCTCGCGTGATCCGATCCTGGTGGATGTGTACTACGTCGTGTCGCAAACGAATCCGGAGACGAAACAAACGAGTAACGTGCTGGTGAAAAGAGGAAAGGAACTGCACGCGCCCGACCGCATGTATCTGAATCCTAGCCAGATTTTGTTCGTTGAGCCCGTCGGCGTCGATTCAAAGATCGCCCAGCTGATCAAGCAGGCTGAGCAATAGCTAGTGACGTCTTCTGGGCCCGAGGCCACACATGCGGACGGGATTCGGCAGCCAATGGATTTTGGTGGTAAGGCTTCTCGGGGGAGGAGCGCTGACGCTGCCGACTGCCGGGAGCGATTCGAACGACAAGCTGACAATGTTGCGGATACATGCGAGAACTTCAGCTGCGTCACGTTCAGTGACGCAGCCGACTCGGCGATGATGCCGATGGGAATCCGATCACCTTGTGAGCCTGGTGTCACAAAAGGATCCATCTCACATTAACTGACTAACGATTCCCCGTGTTCCCCGACAGGAGCAATGGTTCCCCATCGATGCTCCAACAAATCCGAATAAGCCGTCATTCCCACTTTTTATGCGTTCTCAGATTGAGTTAGACTCACGAAGCGATGTTTGGAAAGACAACGATTGCGATTGCCTTTATGCACGTTCGCTGTCTTGGCGTTTTGCTCGTCATATTTTGGTTGGCGAGACCCCTTCCCGCACAAACACACCCACTAGCTAAAGTTTCCACTAGTCCAACGATTGCCGGATGTCCGGTTTTCCCACCGGACAACATCTGGAACACGCGCGTCGATACACTTCCACTAGATCCGAAATCGCAATCCTATATTCAGTCAATCGGTGCCGACAAACCTGTGCATGCCGATTTCGGATCTGGAACCTATGACGGTGCACCCATTGGCATTCCCTTCGTTACGGTGCCAGGCAGCCAAAAGCACGTCCGCGTTGCTTTTGACTATCGGGATGAAAGCGACCTTAGTAATTATCCGATACCTCCAAATCCTCCGATTGAGGGTGGGCCTAATTCCAAGGGCGACCGCCACATTCTCATTATCGATCGCGACAATTGTGTCCTTTGGGAGATCTATAACGCGCGCCCCCAACCCGACGGAAGCTGGAAGGCTGGCGCGGGCGCTATCTTCGACCTCACCTGTAACTGTTTACGACCGGACGGTTGGACTTCCGCTGACGCAGCTGGGCTGGCCATCCTGCCAGGTTTGGTGCGATACGAAGAAGTGACCTCGGGAGAAATTCGGCATGCACTCCGTTTCACCGCTCCCCGCACGCGAAACAACGCTGTATGGCCAGGACGTCATTTTGCATCTAGACTCACCGATCCCAACTTGCCTCCTCTAGGGCAGAGATTTCGCCTGAAGGCGGGGTTTTCGTTGTCAGGCTTCTCTCCCGAGGCGCAAGTGGTCCTGCGGGCGTTGCAAGAATACGAGCCTCGTGCGGTTTTCCTGGTTTCGCGCCATTCGGAAATGAAGAAGATCTTCCGGGAGTTCGGCTTCTGGGAACAACACCGCGGCGATCTTCCATTCGCTTTTCGCACTCGCCCGCCGCAAGTGGATCTCTCCTTGGCACCTCCGGTTGGCTCGTCAATTTTGGTTGCGGGGACAACGGACTTCGTCCGCCGTTTAGTGACCATGGCAGTTGCGCCTTTGGCGGGACAAAACTCCCCGGCATCTTCATTTTTTCCCCGGCATGGCTTTCGGCTTCAACGAACGGAGGTATGGTAAGGGACTCTGCAACCGGGCATTGGCAATGGACAAGAGCGAAGGCGCAGAACGACGGCGCGGCGCATGTGCCTTGCCTGGGGCGGGCGTGGCGTAGTACATATGGCAATATCACCGGCCGTTCCGCGAACGGCAAGGAGCAGGATATGCGCGATCCCGCTCTTCGGGAATCCGGCACACCCATATCACAGCGTGGCGCAGTGGTAGTACCTCCGGAAGCTGGAGCGCGGATGAAAGAACTTCCCGCTCCGACGCAACCTGTCGAATATTACAAGAGCCGTAGTGTGGCGGCGAGCAACTGGGGCGCGTTGCTGGCGTCCGGACAACCTCTTCGACAGCTCACGGCGGAGGAGGCCCGGGAGACCGTGCTTCGGGGGCTGCTCGATCTGCCGATGGAGAGGGACCACCGGAATCCATTCGATTGGGTTGTTTCGCTTGCGATGCATGTAGCGATTATTACTGCGCTGGTGGTTATTCCAATGGCGTTCACGCAAGCGCTTGATTCCACGGATTTGCAGGCGACGTATTTATCTTTGCCGACCCCGCCCGCTCCGGCGCCTCCGCCGAGCGCTCCGGATTTGCCGGTAAGGCGCTCGTTCCGGCGGATACCGACTTCGGCGGTCACCATGCCCACGGTGATTCCGAAAAGGATCGTGGAGGTCAAAGACGAAGAGGCTCCCGACATTGGAGGAGGAGTCGCCGGCGGAATTGCGGGCGGTGAAGACGGAGGAGTTTTGGGCGGCGTGCTCGGCGGGACGGCCGGCGGTTTCGCGCCGCCCCCGCCTTCGCCGCCGAAGAAGTCCGTTCACCGCGTGGGCGGGGACGTGAAGCCGCCGCGACAGCTTGTTCGCGTCGACCCGGTCTACCCTGTAATCGCGCAAACCGCCCAGGTCGAGGGGATTGTCGAGGTCGACGCCGTGATCGACGAAAAGGGGAACGTGGTGCAGGCGCGAGCGGTGTCCGGTCCGAAACTATTGTATACGGCCGCGTTGCAGGCGGTATTGAAATGGAAATACGAGCCGACGTATTTGGACGGCATGCCGGCTTCCGTGCAAATGGAGGTGCAGGTCGTCTTCCACTTGCACCACTGATTTTCCGCTGCGGCAAACCAGCCAGTACCAATATGTCCGGTAATCCGAGCAGCCCGTGCTTGACTGCGTTCCTAGAAGAAGCGGCCATGCCGAACGATGTCTTTGGCTCGGTGGATTTGCGAGCATTCGCGCGGTTCGCATTGAGTTTTTATTCAGTCATGTTTTCCCTCGGAACGGTTCGCATCAACTCCGTTTGTTGCTCCCGCGATTCAACATTGCGAATCTACACCCAGTCAGAAACTTCCTCGACTTTGAACCGTTTGGATTGAGACCACCGATTCAGCAAATGCTGAGCCTGTGGTAAATGGCTTAATCTGAGACACAAATCAGATTTGCGTTGATCAGATTTATCACCGGTGTCTCCCATAAATTTCGCGCGTTCGGGTGACCTAGCCGCCGGGCGCGGGAGTGGCAATCAGCCAATTAAGGCTAGCTTCGAACAGGCGGCGCGCGCTCGATGGTACGTGGTTCTTGAGATGGAGAAACCGTCCATGATCCGCCGGATAAAGAACTCGCGTCACGCGGACCAAGACCACATAAATCGCCGCACCTAAAATAATCGCTAGTGTCAATCCGAGGATGGTGGGTAGCCGCGAGATGGCGAAGTAGACGACGACTGCCATCACCGCCGAGATCACAGCAGTCTTTGCTATCGGCAAGATCGGGAATCGGATATTCAGCAGACGCACGGCGGCTAGCCAAAGCGCGACGGAAAAGAACGTCTGCGTGCCTCCGTTAGCGAAAGCCGCACCAATGGCGCCGTATTTTGGAATGAGCGTGAAATCAAGAACCAGATTGAGAGCCGCCGCCACCAGTCCCCAACGGATGATCAAATTCTGCCGTTCCCAGCTGGACAGGAGCGCCTCGACAGGAAGGAAGAATGCCTTTGGAATTCCCAAGCACGCCGCCACTACGATCACGGGAACTGCTTCCATATACTTACTGCCGTACGTCATCCGCACGAGCGGAACTGCAATTGCCGCAAGCCCCAAGTGGACCGGAAAAGATATCAACGCCAGGTAACGCGCTGACGTCTGCGCCAACTCACGGACGCGACTGGCGTCGCGCCCGTATTGCACCATCATCGTGGCTCCGGTAGCTGTCCCAAAAACCTGTGCAAAAACCAGGAGTCGCTCCGTAATGTTGAAGGCGATTGAATAAAAAGCGACCTGCCGGATGTCTGCGCAGAAGTTCTTCAAGACAACCATCTCAGAGCGATCCCAAACAATTAGTCCGAGCAGTAGCAGGATTAAACTCTGACCAGAGAAAAGAAAAATTCGCTTGTTGAGTGCCTGATCGAGTGGCTCGGCGGAATACTGGTTGAAACGTTTGATCAAGGGAATCAAGCGCACAAAAAGCTCTGCTGCCCGCATCGTGAAAAGACCGATGGATATGCCGAGCAAACCCCATCCGAAGTAGACGCTTGAAAATACGGCGGTGACGAAAATGCCAGTGGAAACTAAGGAGGCAGGAACGTTTGCTCTGAGATCTTCAAGGGCAGTATTCGCGCCCGCGGCGATCGAGTTGACCATGAAGGGGAAAACGCTTCCAATCATCCAGAGTCCAATGACTCGATAATGCCGATCTGCAAAGAACCAAATTGCGAGCAGGCCCGCGAAAGTGATGACGGCCGCCAGAAGAGTCTGCAACCGTAATGTGCGGTAAAAGACTGTTTTTGCAGTCCCCATTTCACCGCGGCCGAAATACTCGCTCATGTATTTGCGAGTAGCGGCCGGAACGCCAAGTCCACCTAACGCGCTTGCGACCCAAGTGATCCACCACAGGTAAAGAAAGTAGCCGAGTTTTTCGGGACCGAATACGCGCGCGATAACGATCGAAGTGAAGAGCGTCAGGAACAGATTGGCGAAGGATTCAATCCCGAACCAAAACGAGTTCTTGGTTATGGTTTTGCTATTCATCCGATGGCGGCCGAGAGGAATCTATCCATATTTTCCGAATGTATGACGGCGGTTTTTGCAATCGCCTGTTGGCTTCTACCCAGTGTTTCCCCGGTCCCGGCTTCAATTGAACGGATCAATTGCGCACGCGAGGGCGTCTCTTACTTCCTCGCCAGCGCTTAGTGGAATTATCCCAGATTTGGTCGAAAGCGCGGGTGTCTCAGCTTGGGCACGTGACGCAAGTTGGACCCGCTGAGTCAAGGACGGAAAGACCGGTGGATGGACTGGTTTCCAGTTCCCGGTAGGCTTTCACCTTCTGGAAATCCCTCTTTGGTTCGAGCACCCCGGCGCCGCGTATCACAGCGGCCGCGCGCGGCACGTGTGTTGCTGTGTGCGCCGCATCGGATGCGGGCGAACGCGTGTTTGAAAGTGTGGATTTTGTTACACTGGGCCTGGAGAACGCCAATCAACGCTACAGCGTTCAATTGATGACCTAACGGTACGAAGAATTGTGGCGTCGACTGGCCGCATGAGACTGTTGTTCGTGTCCAATTTGTTTCCTAACCCCGCCGAACCGGTCCGCGGCGTCTTCAATGCCCAACAGGTTGCTGCGCTTTCGAAACTGTGCGACGTAACCGTCATCGCACCGAGCAGCCGAACTCTGGCCGAGCAAACCCGCGATGGCGTCCGTGTGATTCACCCCAAATTTTTCCATGTCCCCCTGTTAACTCGTCCGCTGAATGGTTGGTTGTTTGCGCGAGCCGTTGAGCCTGTGATCTGCCACGAACAATTTGACATGGTGTTGGCCAACTGGGCCTATCCCGACGCCCACGGCGTGATGCTACTCGCCGAAAAACTGAAATTCCCGTTTGCCACAACCGTGATGGGAAGCGATGTGAATACCTTTTTTGACAATCGGAAGCGAAAACAGCAGGTCCTCCGCGTCTTGCGGGCCAGCCGTGTCGTCTTTGCCAGAAGCAAGGCCCTCCAGTCACGCCTCGCCGCGGAAGGAATCGATTCAACGGTCGTCTACAACGGAATTGATCATAAAACGTTCCATCCACTTGACCGTGGCGAGGCTTGTCGCAAGTTGGGACTTGATGTGAAACGTCGTCGTGTGCTCTACGTCGGTAACCTTTTGCCGGTGAAAGGCGCAGCCGTTCTGGCAAGAGCTGCAAGGGAGTTGTCCGAAGTTGACGTGATTTTCGTCGGTTCTGGGACCGAGAAAATCAGCGCGGGTCGCTGCGTCGGCCCTCGGTCGCACGATGAAATCCCGCTGTGGATGAACGCTTGTGACGTGCTTTGCCTGCCGAGTTTGAACGAAGGCCTGCCGAACGTTGTGCTTGAAGCCTTGGCGTGCGGCATCCCGGTCGTCGCCTCACGCGTCGGCGGCGTGCCCGAAATCGTGCGCGACGGTCTTAACGGGTTTATTGTGCCACCTTCCGATCCCGGTGCCCTGGCCGACGGGCTGCGGCGTGCTATGGCGGCGGACTGGGACCGCGAAACTATTTGCGCGTCGGTATCTCAATTCGATTGGGATTTGAACGCACGCACGGTGCTGGAAATATTGAACCAACCAGGGCAACACGATCGGACGGCGCAATAATGCTGTCGACTTGGGGGGAGCGTGTACGGAAGGCTGTACCGGAAAGGGCCTGTCCGCCTTACGACAAGGCGGGCGTCACAACTGCGAATGGCCGGCGTTGTCCCGGAAACGGTGGCAGCCGTCGGAAAAAGTTCGCGCCCGGCAGTCGGATGAAGTCCAGCGATTGTTGTGGGCCGATCCGTACATGACCAACAAACCGATCATTGCTCACGTGGTCCTCAGCCTCAAAGTTGGCGGGTTGGAGCGCGTAGTCGTCGATCTCGTCAAAGGCTTCCGCGACTCGAACTACTCCTGCGTGGTTTGTTGCCTGGAAACGCGCGGCGAATTCGCCGCCGACGTCGATGCATTGGGAGTGCCCTTATACGTATTCCATAAGAAGGACGGGTTGGACTTGAGTACGGTCTTCCGGCTTGCCCGTTTTCTGCGCGAGCACAAAGTGGCGATCGTCCACACCCACAATCCCGGGTCCCACATCTACGGACTGCTCGCCGCATTGCTGGCGCGCGTGCCGGTCCGGGTGCACACCCGACATGGGCGCAATTTCCCCCACGACAAGAAACGCGTTTGGATCAACCGCATCCTCTCGTGGGGCACCGACGTGATCGTCCCTGTCTCCGATGACGCCGGGCTCGTGGCCACCAACGTCGAACGCATTAACCCTAAAAAGATCCACCGCATTTGGAATGGCATCGACATCAATCTCTACAAGCCGCGGCACGATCCGGGGGAAGGCCCGCTGGTCATCGGCACTGTGGCGCGTCTTTCACCGGAAAAAGATCAAAGAACGATGCTGGCGGCGTTCCATCACGTGTTGGCGGAAATCCCGGACGCGCGCCTCATCGTAGCCGGCGACGGGCCGTGTGCAGTGGAGCTGCACGAGGAGGCGGCCAAACTTGGCCTGAGCGGCCGTGTCGAATTTCTCGGTCAATGCTCGAATGTTCCCGAGGTTCTTAAACGCATGAGCATCTTCACTCTCAGCTCCACCACTGAAGGCCTGTCGATGACCGTGCTGGAAGCTATGGCAGCGGGCCTGCCGATCGTGGCCACCGATGTCGGGGGCAACCGCGAACTAGTGCAGCCGCCCGAGTGCGGCCTCGTGGTGCCGGCCCGCGACCCTCGCGCTCTAGGTCAGGCGTACATTGAGCTGTTACTCAATCCGCAGCGGCGCGCTCAAATGAGCGCCGCGTCCCGAGCCCGGGTCGTGCAGTATTTGAACTTGGAGCTCACGCTTGCCCAATATACGAAGCTGTATGATCAATGCATGGCGCGCAAGGTCGGCGGACGACTGTGAGTAAGACCATGTTGCTCGTTTCCTGATGAGGGTTCATCGCACTGGTCTCTTCAGGAAAAATTGCGTTATAGTCGCTGCTATTCGGCCCGAGAAAACTTTATGAAGGGTTTCCTTGCCCAATCTTTGATACCGGCCGTGAAAACCCTGCGTGGCAGGAGTTACTCCAAGCGCGTATCTTTTCTTAGTAAGAGTCAATGGTGGTCCCCGGACGAGCTCCGAGAATTCCAGTGGCGAGAGCTACAGGTTCTCCTAAAGATTGCGCTTGATAGCGTTCCATTTTACAGAAAAAAGTACGCCGGAATTCGGCTGGAGGACATCCGCACCTGGGATGACTTCACGCGCCTACCGATACTAACCCGGCAAGAGGTCCAGCAACATCTGCAGGATCTTTGCTCAACAAGCTACACAGGAAAATTGCAGATGCATTCAACTGGCGGATCTTCCGGACAGCCCGTTCGATTCTACCGGTCCATTGAAAGCTATGACTGGCGAACAGCTGCAACCGCGCGCGTGTATGCCTGGAGCGGGCTTAATCCTTCGGAGAGTTCCTTGCATCTGTGGGGAGCCCCTGTCGGCACGCCCCCATGGTCTGCCAGACTGAAAACGAGCATCCACGACTGGGTCCGAAATCAGAGAATCATGCCGACGTTTCTCCAATCGGAATCCGTATGGCGCGAGATTCATTCGTATGCACTGAAAAAGAAACCGAAATATCTGCTGGGGTACGTTTCCAGCCTCATAAGTTTCGCGCGGTTTATCGAGTCCTTCTCCCTTCCCCGGCCGCACTTCGTCTCGATTGTGGCAGCCGCCGAAACCCTATCGGAGCGCCAACGTATGTACCTGGAGAGTACCTTCGGCGCGCCAGTCTTCAACACATATGGTTCTCGTGAATTCATGTCGATTGGAGGTGAATGCGAAAAACATGAAGGATTGCATGTCAATGCCGAGAATGTTGTTGTGGAAACCTCCGGAGGCGAGCTCAGTGGAGCGTTTCCTATACTGGTTTCTGATCTTCACAATCACGCCACCATTTTCTTGCGTTATGCGATCGGAGATTTAGGCACCTTATCCGCACGGAGCTGCTCTTGCGGCCGCGGATTGCCAATGCTCGACAGAGTGGTAGGGCGACAGAATGAGATGCTACGCCTGAGTGACGGTCGGGAGGTTAGTTCTATCTTTTTTCGCCATACACTGAAAGAGATAGGTGAAATACTCGAATATCAGGTAGTGCAGTTGTCTCCGTCCCACGTTGTCTTGAAGGTTGTTGCGCTGCCTAGACTGTCTGAAGGAGGGCGTGCCCTGATCGACCGTGAATTCAAGAAGGTGTTAGGAGACGCTCAGTTTTCGATCGAGGTCGTGAATGAGATCGACAAATCGCGGTCTGGCAAGAATCCGCTGTTCGTCTCGGTCGTTGGTAGGGGATAAGGCTCTCGCAGGGCTGGAAACATAGGCTTCTGATCGAGAAGCTATGTTTCATTCACCCTATAACGGATCTACGTCGAGTCTAGACTTACGTTTACGCAACTCTCTGACAACTGGCTGATAGACTTGAGTCAAAATCACTTCTGGATGAACCATGCCACACCAGGTGATCGGATAAAGGGTGCGTGCGACCAAAATAACTCCGGTGGAAGAGTGCTATGAAAATTAGCGTTTTCGGACTCGGATATGTCGGCTCGGTCACCTCAGTCTGTCTCGCCGATAGGAAGCACGACGTCATCGGCGTTGAAGCGAACCCCGACAAACTCAGGTTGTTCCGTGCGGGCCAAACTCCGCTGTTTGAACCAGGCTTGGTCGAACTGCTGGCCAAGGTTTATAGCGCAAAACACTTCACGGCCACCGCCAGCGCCCTTGAAGCAATTCAAGACTCGAGCTTGTCATTCATTTGCGTCGGCACACCTAGCAAAAGGGGCGGGCAACCCGATCTCTCGCACGTGGAACATGTCTCTCGCGAAATCGGTGAAGCGTTGCGTGCCAAGAACGCCCAGCACACAGTCGTCATCCGCAGCACGATGCTGCCCGGCAGCATCGAAAGCGTCGTGGTACCGCAAATCGAATCCGCCTCCGGAAAATGCGAGGGTAAAGATTTTCATGTCGTCGCCAATCCCGAGTTCATTCGGGAAGGGTCGGCCATCCGCGATTTTTATGAACCGCCCTTTGTGGTCGTGGGGGAGCGCACTCCTCGCGCAGGTGATTTGCTTGGCGAACTATACCGTTGTGTGGATGCGCCACAAGTCCGTACCACGATTCGCACTGCCGAGGCCATCAAGTTCGCCTGCAACGCGTTCCATGCCATGAAAGTTACCTTCGCGAATGAAATCGGGCAATTTTGTAAGTCTCACGACATTGACAGTCACGAAGTCATGGACATCGTTTGTCGCGACACAAAGCTGAACATTTCCAGTACGTACCTCAAACCCGGACTGGCCTTTGGCGGCTCCTGTCTCCCAAAGGATCTGCGAGCGTTGGTCGGTCGGTCCCGCGAAAAACATGTCGAGTTGCCCATGCTCGAGGCCATCGCGCGCAGCAATCTCACTCAGATCCAGAATACTATCGAATCCATCACAGAGCTGGGCCACCGCCAGGTCGGGATCCTCGGATTAAGTTTCAAGGTTGGCACTGACGACCTGCGCGAAAGTCCCATTGTCCACATGGCAGAGGCGTTACTCGGCAAGGGATTCAAACTGACTATTCACGATTCCGAGGTCGAATTGACCCGTCTGACCGGTGCGAATAAGCGCTTCCTCGAGGATAAACTCCCCCACATAGGATCACTTTTGGGATCATTAGAAGACGTTGTCAGCAAGAGCAAGGTTCTCGTGATCTGCAAGAATGCGCCCGAGTACCACAAGCTGACGGCCCTGATTTCTCCGGATCATGATGTCGTCGATCTTGTGGCCGCACTGAAAGGCGCTGGAATCGCCCAGGCCCGATACCACGGCCTGTACTGGTGAAAATCCTCACACTCATCTCGAAGTTTCCGTGGCCGCTCACGGACGGCGCGGTCATCCGTGACTTTAACCTGCTTCGCGAAGCCTCCAGGCGCCATGACGTGTCTCTACTCTGCTTTCTATTCAAGCCGAGCGACCGTGAGCATTACGATGCGTTGCGTCCCTATTGCAAGAAGATCGTCGGGATCGATCTCGTGCGGCCGAAATGGCGTACCCTCACGAATGCCGCACGGAGTGTCGTCACTGCTGACCCATTCATAACCAGAGAATATTGGCGGCGCGAAATGGCGCGGGCACTCGAAAAGTTCGTTGATGAAGAACGCATCGACGTCATTCATTCGCATTTTCTGCACATGAGCCAATATGTCGGCCACAAACGCACCGCGGCGTTTGTGCACGACGCGCATAATCTCGAACACGTACTCTGGAAACGCATGGCGCACACCACCAGCAATCCTGCCAAGAAAGCGTTTATGCGCTCCCAATACGCCAAGCTTGTGCGGCTGCAGCAATACGTAGCTCGGGCCAGCGAGAAGTGCGTTGTCCTTTCCGACGAAGATCGGGCTGAATATCAACGTATCTGCCCTGAGGCTGACGTGACCACCGTTCCAAACGGCGCAGACGTCGACTACTGGACACCCCGAGACAATGGAGTCGAGCCATCATCCATTCTCTACTTTGGCAATCTCGGCTGGCCCCCTCAGGCGGACGCTGCCATCTATTTTCACGACAAAATTCTTCCGCTGGTTCGCCGGCGCGTACCTGACGTCACCTTCTGCATCGCCGGTCAAAATCCGCCAGAGACGGTCAAAGCCCTGCGGGGTGATCACGTGACCGTCACCGGCTTCGTTCCGGAGATGCGCAATTACGTGGCCCGGGCCAGTGTCGTCGTCATGCCGTTGCGCGTGGGCGCTGGCACAAAGCACCGCGTGTTTCAAGCGTTGTGCATGAAAAAGCCCGTCGTCTGCAGCGCCGTGGCAGCGGAGGGAATTGCGCTTACCCACGGAGAAACGGCCATGCTGGCCGACGATCCTGAAGCATTTGCAAGCGCCACGGTTTCCTTGCTACAAAATGCGGCACTGCGCCAGAAGCTGGGCGAACAAGGCCGTCAGCTTGTCCTCGACCGCTACGATTGGCGCGCGATCTACGAACGGCTAGAGGCGGTTTTCCAAGGGGCGGTCCGGAAACGGAAATGACAAACGATAAGGTTTATCGCGTGGGCTTGGTTGGCGCAGGCTACGTCAGTGAATTTCACATCAAGGCGCTGAAGCGGCTGCCTCATGTGCGTATCGTCGGCATTGCCGATCTCGACGAATCGCGCGCAAAAGCAACGGCGCAACGTTTCGGTATTGCTTCCGTCCCGTCCTTGAAAGTGATGGCGGGTGAGGGACTCGATGTCGTCCACGTTCTCACCCCTCCCGACAGCCATGTGGATGTGGCTCTTGAGGCGTTGTCGCTGGGATGCCATGTGCTCATAGAAAAGCCTTTAGCGACCAGCGCCGAAGACTGTGATCGACTCATCGCAGAAAGCCACGCACGACGGCTGCGCGTCTGCGTGAACCACTCGTTGTTGGGCGACCCGTTGGTAAAGCGTGCGCAGGCCCTTGTGAATTCCGGTGCCATTGGGGACGTGCTGACGGTCGATTACCTGCGCGGTTCCAACTACCCGCCCTACCGTGGCGGGCCGCTGCCACCACAATACCGTGAAGGCGGCTACCAATTCCGTGACCTCGGAGTCCATGGCCTATACCTAATGCGCGAATTTCTGGGTCCCATTGAAGATGTTCATGCGGAATTCCGCCGCTCGGGTGTGAAAGGCAGCGACCCAAACATCTTTTTCGATGAATGGCGTGCGTTGGTGCGTTGTACGAAGGGCACGGGTAACATCCAGCTTTCCTGGAATGTCAAACCACTGCAACATCAACTCATCATTCAAGGAACGCGGGGCACGTTGCGAGCGGATCTCTTTGCGATGTATTTGGTACGTCGCCGCGATACTCCGTTACCCAAGGCCGCCGAACGCGTTATCAATGCGCTGGCGGAGTCCATCTCATCAGCAACCCAGCTGTTGTGGAACGCAGCTCGATTTGTTGCCGGCCGGATTCAACCGTATCAGGGGCTGCACAATTTTGTCGCTGCATTTTACGAATCTCTTTCCGCGAACAGCGAGATGCCAGCAGGCCTTGAGCAAGCCCGTGAGGTCGTTCGCTGGACGGAGTTGATATCGCGCGATGCCGACGGCGCCAAGTCCAAATTCTATAGCCAGTACCAACCGGTCCATCGGCCTTCCGTCGTCGTGACCGGCGCGAACGGCTTACTTGGCAGTGCGCTTGTGACGCGCCTCATCCAAGAAGAGGAATTTGTTCGAGTGTTCGTGCGGCAACTTCCTCCGCCCGAAATTCTTCATAACCCGCGAGTCGAGGTTGTCCTGGGTGATCTCGGCGATCCCAAAGCAGTTCATGATGTCCTGGAAGGAGCAACCGCTGTATTTCACATCGGCGCGGCTATGAGCGGTGGCGAAGCCGCCCATGAATCCGCCACGATCACGGGTACGCGCAATGTGGTCGATGCCTGCCTAGCACATCGCGTACCCAAGTTAATTTATGTCAGTTCCCTGTCCGTCATCGATTGGGCGGGACATCTCGCGAACCAGCCGGTCATAGAATCAGCGACCCTGGAACCGGCGCCGCAAAAACGAGGTTATTACACCCAAGCCAAGCTGGAAGCCGAGCGTATCGTGCGGACAGCGGCCGAAGAGAGAGGCCTCCCTGCGATCGTTTTGCGACCCGGCCAGATTTGGACGGAAACCAGACCATTGATTTCGCCTGCCGTCGGTATTCGCGCCGGAAACCGCCTCGTCGTTATTGGAGATGACTCGAATCTCCTCCCTTTGGTGCACCTGGACGACGTCGTCGAAGCCATCATGCTAGCCACCCAAAGTAGATTCTGCCATGGCGAGGTTTTCCAATTCGTGGACGACGAGGTGATGAGCCGGGAAGAACTCGTGCGGCTTTTCATCCGTACTCGGGAACCTAAGTTGAAGGTTACTCACATTTCGCTTGGATTGGCGTGCTTTTTAGCGGCATGTGTGGAGCGGCTCGCCCACATGTTGAATCGGCCCACGCCGGTTTCGCCGTATCGCTTGCGGTCCGCCGTCGCTCCGCTCGTGTTCGATTGTACCAAGGCCCGCGAACAGCTTGGTTGGCTACCCCGCGCCCACACTCGCGAGGCGCTGCGTAAGCTACTGGAAAAGATGTAGCGAATTCTAGTTTGGACGTTCTAAGCTCTCGCAGGCCGATAGAGTCGCGATCAGAATTTGTAAAATAAAGATGAACCCAACAACTCTCAAAGGTTCTGAATACGAACACCCGGTGCTGGCGCCGAGGGCTGCGTCTCCCGTGTTTATGGGGCGCGCACAAGTGAGGGAAGCCTTCTTGCGAGCTGAGTTTTCACAATGCAAGATTAGAATGTCTCGGCACACACGATGAGGCGATATTCGCCGCCGATCCTTGGTTTGAAATCGTGGAGGACTTACAGCAAGGCCGGGTGGGAATGCGGGGCACTTAGTTCGGTTTCCGGTCAAGAATCGACTATCTTGTTTGTCCGGCCAGCGGATTGGGAGGTAGTTCATTCCATCAATGAAAGCCGTGGCCGAATCGCCGATGTCTTCCTACAATATGGTGCGCGCTTCCTTTCTGCTTGTGAATTACAACATGTTGGGCATCGTGACTCGTTGTGTCAAAAGTATCGAAGAAAGACTGCCTGCCGGGGATTCGAGCGAAATACTGATTGCCGACAACGGCAGTGATCCACAGTACAAGCTACCTGCCAATTTTGCGGAAGCGCACCCAAGGGTTCGCACCATTTCGTGTGAGAACCGAGGGTGGATTGACGCTCTGAATAGGCTATTTCCTTTGGCGAAAGGAAAGTACGTCGTGGTCATGCACCCTGATGTAGGGTTCGAAAACGGGTGTCTAGAACGGATGTTTGCGTTCCTCGAAAATCATGCCGATTTTGGAATTGTGGCCCCTAACCTTTACTATCCCGACGGCGTACCAAATCGTATTAGCATTTGTTTCCCTACGCTCAAGAGTGATAGTGGACTACTGATGAACACGATCTGTCGGGGGCTATTGCGCCGCAACGTCGTGCGCGATGAAGTTTTGTGGGATCGTTCCGAAGACGCTCTAGTCGATTCTGTCGTGAGCGTCTGTATGGTGATTCGTCGCGAGTTAATGGATAAAATCGGCCGCATTGACCCTCGCCTCGTCGTCTACTACGGCAATGACTACCTCTGTGCTAAAGCTCGAAGACTGGGGTACCGCGTTTGCTATCTGCGAGATGCCAAGGCCATCCACTTTCAGCGCTACACGCCCAAAGATCTATACGGCGGTAGCAAAGACATGTCCTATAAAACCAGTTCGATTCCGGCGGCGCCACGAATGCGGGCAGATTACATGATTTTTCTGGGCAGTTTGTATCCGCGCTGGAAAGTGTTTGGGTTTCGAATCATTGCGACACTCGAAGATGTCGTGGCACTGATCGGAGCGTTGAAGGCATTTCGTTCGCGATCTGGGGATGTCGACCACCTTTGGGCATCCATTCGCGTCCTCTGGGGCGGGAGAGTTCCGGGGTACTAGAAATGGTTTCCGAACTCCTTTCGTCTGGGCAAGCACAGAAAAGCGCCGCTGGGTCTAGGTACGTCCCTCGGTGGCGAGAACAAACAACGAGGTAAATAACCGCAATGGCCTAACAATTCTCAAAGGTGCTACGGAGGGACACAGGTGGGTGGTATCGGCCGAGACATTGGCCACATCGTGGCGCGATCCCGGCGAATCCTAAACCGGTAGATCAGATTCCGCAGGGCGGCTCTGGTAAATTTAGCAAGACCAATTCAGAGATCACAACGTGAGACTCGATCGCACATCGCAAGCCTTGGATTGTCGCTATTACAGGTGTGGCGCCGGCCTGGACCCTCACCAGGCCAACCGCCTTAAAATGGTCCGCCGCTTGTTGTCTGGATGTCAGGGGCGAGCGCTTGACTACGGCTGCGGTTACGGGGACGTTGCCCACGCGATATCCGGGCAGTTCTCCGAGATCACTGGGGTTGATCTTTCACCTGAACGTATTGAGTGGGCTCGTCGCGAATTCAGTCCGATCTCCTTCCATGTATGTCACGCGAACTCTCTGGCGTTTGGCGACAGCGCTTTTCAGACCGTGATTTCGATCGTAGTAATCAACTGGGTCAACGATCCCGACCTCTACCTTCGCGAAATTCATCGCGTTCTGGCACTGGGAGGGAAACTCGTCCTCGCAGCTGCGGCACCGGATCGACTCCGCAACCTCATCCGCGCTTCTCTGGGACGGCATCCCGCTGAACTGGGTTCTTGGAACGAATCGATCCGGCAAATGACGATGCGCCTGCAACGCCAAGGCTTCCAGATCGAGGCCGTTGACTGCTTCTATGACCCTCTCCGTGATTCCCTTGGTTCTCTTAAAGAGTTTGTCTCCGGAATGGCTCTCATGCCGATGCGGACTTGCGGAGTCCCCGCATTTGCCCCCTACTACGGGGTGCGGGCGGTAAAGATCCGCAAGCTGAGTTGATTTGGTCTACACCGACTTCATTGTTCGCAGCCAGGAATCCAGTCGAGCCATCGGTGATCCCGACAGTCAAAACCATAGCTTGCCAAACAGCCTTAACAACTTTCAAAGATGCTGAAGACCAACAGATGAATGTGGTCATCGCCAGCCGAGGCTAAGCGGAGCGTTCCCGATCGGACTTCAGTGATCCTCAATTTTGCCCATACGGACCACTTCGAAATCGCTTCCTTCAACCCCCTTCAAGGTTTCAATCTGGGCGTCGCTCCAACGCTGATCAGGGCCGCCGCTGATGAACCAGCTTCCCCCATTATCAGCAAGAATCATCCCGTAAGTCTTGAGGCCTTGAAGGATCACGCGGGCCTGCGGTGGAAACCTGGATATGTCATAGTCGGCTTTCAGACGGACACGCATGCCCATTGGAGGTAAATTGGTGTCTTGGCTGCTGCTGGCAAAATGGCTGGCCGGATAAAGAAATCCACGCCGTGTGTGCGGAGCGGTGAACCTCAAGGCATGGGTGAGCTTTCCTTGTTCGACAATCTCGTCATATCTTACGAGCCCGGCCATTACAGGTAGCCCCGCGGCATCAGCGCTCGTCCAACCAATGGGACGTTGAGGACTCTTCTTCTTAAGATCAAAGATGGCCCCCGCATCGGCAGTCCAGCCTGTGCCAGCCGGAAAGGCTCTGTAGATTTCGTAGAGTATCCAATTATCCTTGTCCACGATCAGAATGTGGCGATCGCCGTCAGACCGTGGGCCGCCTTCAATTGGGGCATCGGGTGGAACGGGATAGGGGCCACGATCGGACTCATCTGCATACGTAAATTTAATTTTAACCTTGGGCTGATTCCCTGGGACAAACACATAAGGCACACCCCATGGTTCGCCGTTGTAGCTTGATCCGAAATCGGGATGCAGAGACTTACGGGGTCCGACGCTTGCAATCAACACATCCGAGTTTGGATCGACTGGTTCCCGAGAAATGTCAGTGTTCCATGGATCGTCGGGCGGAAAAAGCTGGCGCCCATTCAAAGACGGAGATTCGTACGAAGCGTGTACGGCGTCGAACCGTTCGACAATCGCTTCGATGCGACGGACATGGCGCCTCGCGACACGCAAGGCAGGAAAGGAGATGGTTCCTAAGGTAAAGGCCACCAATGCAACAAGGCAGTCGCGACGCTTGATTCGGTGAATCGCGGCTGCCATTGGATTCTCCACGAGTGCGCACAAGCAATACCGATACCTCTGGATTATAGCCGAAATTTTGGACCGGACCAAAAAGCGCGGTAGAGTCAATCAACAGGTCAGAGACTCACGTTTCGGATGAAGCCTCTAGGGAAAAATGAGTTGTTTATGCCATTCGAGAAGATATGCGGCGTGCCTCCCGAACCGGTGCAAGTGGGATCCCACGAGCGTACTTAGAGCTTCTAGGAAATCAGTGCCGCAGGCGAACAACCAAGTAAACGAAAAAGACCGCCAGGACTTCCACCGCCAATGTGATGGGTATCCAACGAACACCACCCTGCGTTTCATTCCCTGACCGGTCAAGAGCGACTGCAGTCGTTGCGAGTCCCAGGACCAAATACGTCGGTGTGTCGTAGGTACGTGATAAGAACCAACTGGTTGTTATGAGTGACACCAGCGCCAGGCGCATTATCTCGAGCCACTTGCCCGGCACAATGGGTTCGCTGACCGACCCGATATCCATTGGTTCGGCGTCACCGACTGCCGCTGTCTCTTCCCTTGCGAGCCGTTCGCCAGATAAGGGCAATTCTTCCGCCGCCGCGTCATGGCTTTCATATTCGGCGCTTCCGGAGGACGATTGCTCTTCCTCCCTCGCCATATTTGCAAGATCGTGCTCCGCCGGCAACTCATCGTCGCTGCTATCGACGGTCTGATCTTGGAATGACTCTTGATCGACGTCCGAATCGGAGTCCGAATTTCTTTCTGCTTTGTTCTCTCCCCTTGCCATCGGCAGCTCTTCTCGCTGCGCGATAAGACTGTTCAGGCCCAATGTCGTGGTCACGAGTAACGCAACCCAAATTGTGGCGCCCACCAATCCAAGTTCGGCTAGCGGAAGGATAAGTGAGTTATGGGCAGTGATTTCATTGAAGTCAGTGAAACGCCCGAATCCAATGCCGAATATCGGGGCATGCTTGAACAGTTCCAATCCAGTGGCCCAGGCCTCCAGCCGATCGGCACCCTCCGATGCTGAGATCCCCCGGCCGCCTGTGAAGTCGAGCGCCAACAACCCGATCGCCAAAACAGAAGCCAGAAGTAAAGAGGCGGTTGTACCCAGTCTCTTGCGCGCCGCCACCAAACCCAGAACGGCGAACCCCATCAATGCGCCGCGAGAATGTGTCAAGTACGTAGCCCAAAGTATTAAGGCCGCGGGTGCAAGCACGAAGAGGGAGTTCGCAAGAACTCGCCCTTTTTGCCAAGCGATGAAGATCAGCGGCAGGGCAATCAGAAGCATCTGAGCGAAGTCATTCGGATCGTTGAGGAAACCCACGCCGCGCAATCGAAGAATGTGCTCCGTCACTTGACCGCGCGCGTAGCTCATCTTTAATACGAATGTCTCACCGAGAAAATCACCGTAGTACCCGCTTAACGCCTCTACCACCAGAACCAAACAGGATGCGACGGCAGCCAACGTGACGATCTTTAACCTTCGAACGGTAGTGGCGTTCGCGACGATGAAGAAATATACCGCCGCGCTTGGTAGGAACACGAGCCAGCTTCGGATGGCGCCGCCAAACCATTTATTGGCAACTTGCGATAAACCAATCGCAATGACGAATCCGACGAGCAGATACGTCTGGAGCGACGATTTCAAATAAGGTTGGGTGAAAATTCCAGGCAAAGAAGTTAAAGCCGTGATGCCCGCCAGATACAAAAGTACGTGATAGCTGGCCCACTCCGGGCCAAACTGGTCGGGCGAGATAATCGTGAGAACGATATACGCGACAGTGAATACAAATCCCATAGTAGTCTACGCAGACTTAATCGTAGCGACGGGATCAAGGCGCTGTCTGATGGCGTCAACGGCCAGGTACATCTGCCACGCCGAGACAAAGTATATTGCGCATCTGCGCCGTTCCGACTCCGCAACCAATAGGTCGAACGCTTTTCCCAGGCCGCCGCCCAACAAGGCGGACGAATTCCGCTCTTGCGCTCCATGCGTGTATAACTTTACAAAACTATCGGCTCCGATGCGCGGCGAGAGTTCCACCCATCGCTTTACTCGATACGGCGTCGCGACGTCGTAACCCGAGAGTTCGCCTGTCTCGAGCCGGGGAAGAAATCGGTCCCTCCAGCGAATACCGAGAGGTCCGGGAATCATTAGCAGATCGCCTTCAATTCCCCCGCCAGGGATTACGGGCACACCACCATCATAGGACTTCGGTCGATTTGGATCATCGATGCACCAATAAATCGTGTTGACCAAGCGAGCTTGGGTAGGAGAATCGCCGGAGGGCATGGTGAAATCGGCGTAACAACCAAGGCCTGCCAGAATCTGGATTTCATCGTTTAATCCGCACCATCGGCCATCCGGCCGCGAATTGTCCAGGGCCCAATTACCGTGGATAAAACCGAACGCCAACTTGCCGTTGCGCTTACGGAGCACGCCATAATCGCTGTGCAAGATCTTACAAAACGCTGTGAGGCGATCGATAAAGTTCTGACGACCCTCGCCATCATGGTGAATATGAATCTCGATATCAGCAATACCGTCAGAAACCATTTTGGCCAAGGGTTCAAGTAACGTCGGATGATATTCTTCTTCCGGAAAGAAGAAAGTGTATTGCGGCGGGTTACCAGCGGTGTCAGGCCGACAGCGCCTCGCAATGACCGGCCACGCGGACTGCCACAATCTGACACGCGATTGCGCGCTTTCTAGGTTGGCGCCCCCACACATCGGCTCGAAGTGATCCGCGATGGTCACCCAGATGCGTTCCAGCGGCGCCCCTCGCCCGGAAATGCGGCGAACGCGCTGTTTCACGTAACCCGGAGCCCAAATTTGCGAGTTGCGGGTCAGGCTCATATTAATTAATGAGTCCAATCGCGCCGGTCATAACTGAATTGCGGCCCGAATATACAATGTGATCGGAAAATGCGGCAGGTCGAATGGAGTAAGGCCAAGGTTATGCTCTAGGGCATCCCAAACTAAGGTCTCCAGAATTTGCGCACAAACTCAGGTGCGAAGAATCCATAACAACGGCTTCATTTTGCTCCTCGTCCCAACAGTATGATCTTGATGGTCTGCAAGAAGATCAGCAGATCGAGTCCCGGGGACATGTTCTTAATGTAGAAAAGGTCATACCGAAGCTTTTCCTTCGCGTCCTCGACTGAACTTCCATAACGATACCGAACCTGAGCCCAGCCGGTAATGCCAGGCCGAATCGCGTGTCGCAAGTGATAGAGAGGGATTTCTTTCGCGAGCCCGTCCACAAACTCAGGCCGCTCAGGCCGTGGGCCAACTAGGCTCATATCGCCCCGTAACACGTTCCAGAGCTGAGGAATTTCGTCGAGCCGCGAGACTCGGAGAAAGCCTCCCACGCGCGTGATCCTGGGGTCATCATCGGTGGCCCAAGTGGCTCCTGTATCTGCCTCCGCATCGGCGCGCATCGTCCGGAATTTGTAACAATAGAATACAGCGCCATTCTGCCCGACACGCTTTTGCTTGTAGAAAAGCGGACCTGGTGATGTCAATTTAATCGCGAGCGCAACGAAAGGTAGGAGTGGAAGGCTGAGGAGCAATCCGATAACCGAAGCCACGATCGAGGCGAGCCGCTTGTAAATCACGAGAAAACGTGAAACGTGAAAGCCTGGAGAAAAAAGTAGCCAACTTAACCGAAGTGACTCGATCGGGACTTTGCCGGTCACGGCCTCATAGACGTCAGTCCCGTCCTGGATGAGCACGCCGCGGCTTTTTAAGGCTAGCAGGAGCTGAACAGGTAGCTTCCCCCGGCGATCGCCCATTGCCACGATCACGCGGTTCACGCGCTGAGACTCGACGGCTTGCGAAAGTTCCTCGCTGCTAAACGCCCCGAGAGTGCCAGATGTCGACTCACGACCTCGGGAGTCCAATTCACCATTCTCATCGCCCGCTGTTAAAATATGACTCACGACCCGAAGTCCCAACTCCGGTCGGGATTCGAGCTCGCGAATCAGGGGCGCAGCCAACGGCCCATCGCCGAGGATCAGAGCGCGCTCGGAAAATTGCGGCAGGCTGTTGATGGCCAAGAATAGCCCTCGCCAAAGCAACAGAATTACTGCAACGAGCGCAATCCCAATCAGGAAAATCCCGCGGCCCAACTGCAGGGGCGGATACACATAGTAAAAAATTGCCAGCAGGACGCACACCGAACCCAGGACTTGGATCAAACGAGAAGCGAGTTCGCGTCGATTGCTAAGAATCGAAGAATCGTAGAGATCGAAATAGTACATGCAAGTGATGACGGTGGCCGAGACGACAAAGATCTTGAAAAAACCTTGCTCGTAGCTGAGCTGAACGCTGGTATCGCTTGCACCCAAGCGGGCAACCATGGCAGCCACAAAGGCAATCCCTACCAGGCATGCTTCCGAAACACCCAGGATGAGAGTCCGCGTTGGAAAATGAGCATTCAGCAACCGGATCAAGGCATTACCTCGCGCCCGTTCGTGTCATTTAGACCTCTTTTTCCCTTGCGGCTCGAGAGAGTAATACTGTTCAGCGTAATTCATTCGATCGAATTCCGAGGCCTCATTGAGCACCATGCCAAGCCACTTGGGATTGTCGAACCCCTCTAATCCCTTCTTGAGAGCCCTGACCGATGCAACACCCTCCCGAACGACGAGCAACGAACCATCTACCAATCGCGACCACAGGTTCGCGTCGACCGTCGGTAACATAGGAGTGGAATCCACCACAATCCAATCAAACCAAGCGCCCAACTTCGTAAATGCTTCCGCAAATCGCGACGATTGCAAGATCTCCGATGGATGGTCGAAAGTTGTCCCGGCACTCAGAAACCACAACGGCATGCCACCCAGGCGGTTCAAATACGTCGAAATGTCCTGATCGGTGGCCGACCACCAATGAGCCAAGCCTCGCAACTCGGTGACGCCCAACAGCGATGCCAGACTCGGTCTGTGCATATCTCCCTCGATGAGCAAGACCTTAAAGTCACCGCGCTTTGCAAGGGTAACCGCCAGGTTCGCGGACACCGTTGTCTTACCTTCGTGGATCCCGGCACTGGTAACCTGCAGGGATTTGTACTCACGCTGGATGCGCAGGTTCTCGAGCCGCGTAACCAAGGCGCGAAATTTTTCAGCGCCCAGACTCTTGGGATCAGTCAAGGCTACCAGGCGAGACGCCGGAAGAGTTTCCACATTTACCGAACGGGCCCCTGCCAGCTCGACCGGCTGCGTGAGGACATTGCTGAGCATTTGAACCGCTTCGGTGGGGTCGGACGGAGAGGTTCCTGCCTGTCGGTGCTCCCTTTCCATTCGCCGCAGGGTTTCGTAAAGACGGCTCATTCTGTTTTGACTCCCGACCTCGGTTTGGCCTCGTCGAACTGCTTCGCGGAAGTCCCGTCAAATTCCTCGATAATTCGGGAAAGCGCCGTTGAAATTTTCTTGCGCTCTTCGAGGTCGCTCAACTCCGTAGCGCGGGAAGTCGTCACTCGATCCAAACGCAAATCCTTAGCGACCTCCTGAACTATTTCCGGCGTGATCTGCTTCACCAGTCCACCGTACCCCAAAATCAGTGAGTTTTCACAGAGGACATTAACAAGGCGAGGAATGCCGAGCGAGAATTTGTGTATGACGTCGATCGCCTCATTTGAGAATATCGAAACGCCGCGTGAGTTTGCACCGGCGAGTTCCAGTCTGTGATGGATATAACCCTTCAATTCTTCCGATTCCAGCGGCTCCAAACTACATCGCATGCCTACTCGCTGCTTCAACTGGCGCAACTCTTGCGAATCGAGCTTGCGGTCTAACTCGGGCTGCCCAACCAACACGATTTGCAAAAGTTTGTGCTGCGAAGTCTCTAGGTTCGTCAGCAGGCGGATTTCTTCGAGGAGCTCCCAGCTAAGCAGCTGAGCTTCGTCTATGACGAGCGCGGTTATCCCTCCGCGGCGGGAACGCTCAATAAGGTAATTGTTCAGCCGAGATAACATCTCACTTTTAGGTCGCGCAGAGGAAGGGAGACCCAGATCCGCCAGCACATGGGACAAGAAGTCCGAAACGGACAGCACTGGGTTATAAACGAAAGCGAAAGCGACTTGGTTGCGAGTGAGAGCGTCCAGAAGGCATCGTATGAGCAGGGTCTTGCCGGTACCTACCTCGCCCGTGACAACCACGAATCCCTTCCGCCGCAGCACGCCATAACTCAAAATGGCAAGCGCCTCGTTATGACGCGGCGTAGCGCAGAAGAAGAATGGATCGGGGCTGATCTCGAACGGGTTTCTGGTCAGCCTGTAAAAGTTCTTATACATGGCCTTTAGCCTTTGTAGAACGAGTACAGGTTTCCGGCTACGATCGAAACGATGATCGCAACTGTAGCGCCAATTTTCACCCGGCGGACTGTCGAGCCGAATCGTTCCTCTCGAGGCGTGCTCAAGTGGGGAAGCGCAACCAGCGTTCGGGCCGGAAAAATCCCTTCGAGGTCCTTTGCCTGCCAAACGCGCACGTCTGTCAGTTCAAGCAGACCAGCCAATCCCAGTCCCAAGGAAGCTCCTAAAATCAGACCGATTATGCTAATCAACAGATGGTTTGGGTACGACGGTCTGGTCGGCAAGCTTGGAGGGTCGAGGATGCGAAATTGCTCACCCTGCTGGCGTTGCTCAAGGCTCGTCGCTAATTGCGACTGCATCTGCTTCTGAAGGAGCGAGTTGTAGTTGGACATCGATTCATCATATCCGCGGGAGACATCCGCCAACTCCTGCTCTGTTTGCGGCGTCAGATTCAGCCGAGCTTGGTAGTCAGAGATCTGTGAGTCGATGTTCTTCTCCCGTTGTTGATAGTTCTGGATCTCGAGTTGATTAGCCTGAAGTTGGCTCTGGATCTGAATCGCCGAAGGCGTTGTTCCCGGTTTCGTGGTTTCCGCTCCGGGCTCGACGACCTTAGTGCCGTTGCTCGTCTTCTGACTTGAGGCGAGCTCGTCTTCGATCTGTTTCTTGAGTTTTTCGGTCTTTGCTATTTTGTCTTTGAGCGTGATAACGTCCGGATAGTCCTCCGTGTATTGTGAGAGAGCGTTCGCCAGGCGCAGCCGCAGGTCCGCCAATTCACTATCCAACGCTGCGGGCGATGTCCCGGCCAAGTCCCCGCCCTGGCTGGTTCGCTGAGAGTCGAACTGTTTCTGGAGCGATTCAAGATAAAGCTTCTGCTGTCGCGCGCCGTCCAGGTCCCGCTGCGTGGCGTCCAGTTGGGTTTGTAGACCCGCCAGGATCTGGACGTTGCTCTGCATCTGGCTCGGTAGATTGCCGAAGTGCGTTGCCTTGAAGGCCCGAACCTTGGCTTCCTGCTCTTCCAGTTTGGAACGGGCGTCCGCGAGTTGGCTGTCAAGGAATGCTGTCGTGCTCTCTGAAAGTTGTTGCTGCGCTTTCAGGTTCTCGTCGATGAAAAGCGACGTAAGTTCGCTGTTCACCTGCTGTGCTAGTTCAGGGGAGCCGGCAGAGTATTGAATTTTGAAAGCAGTCAATTCCCCTTGATGGCCAGGGGAAGCTACGAGGTCTATTTTAATGTCCGAGCGCATTTGTTCAATCGGGTCCTTCCACTTCGAAAACCCGCTGAAACCTGTGTGATTCGCGTAAAGATGAAAGCGATCAATCGTTGTCTGAAGACGGGTACGACTGAGAATTTGTTGCGTCATACTCTGCAAACGGTCCTGAAGATTCACCGTGACGTTGGCTACCACATAGTTCTCAGGAACCTTCTGCTGTTCCACGAGGATCAATGCTTCAGACTCATAAATGGGCTGCAAACGCCAGCTTAGGCCCCAAACCACGATCCAACAGAGAAATAGCGGCACTACGACCCACCAGAACCGACGACGGACGATAGCCCAGTAGTCCGGTAGGCTGCGGGGCGTTGGTCTACCATGAGGCATTTCGTTCTCCGAACTGCTTTACCGGCGAGTCCGTTTGACACACCAGAGCCAAGGCTAAATAGTCACGGATAATCTATGCAAAGAGTCGTCCAAATAAGAGCACATTATCGAATGTCTTGTAGCGTTTAGCAGTCTCGTAAAGCCTCTAGATTGTGTTTGATAGGGTCAAATGCCCATCAACCGATGATCGTCCTATAGCCAGCCCTGAAAAGCCGCTGAATTTATAGGAAAATCATTTCCCATCCACGGATCCAGGCCGGAACTTGCTTGGGCACCTCATGCCGACCAGAATGGGTACAAACTCGCTGCCTTAAATCCAGGGCATCGCACTTGAACGCTCAAAAGGTAACGTACATTCCGAGGTGTAACTTACGCTAAGCATGGTACTTTGCAAGATATACCCTTTGCAGCTGCGATGTCCATAATGGCTTGTTAACTGCCGCATTTGGCTCCATGGCATCATTGTTGCTCATCATTCCGGGAGTTGGATCGCAATTTTCGATTGCCATAACTGGCGACGCTTAGTGCCTCTTGACATCCAAACCTATTGTCGCCGGTACTGACCCAATTATAGGCAGATCCTGGGCCGGCCGCCGCTGGTTCGTCTGGCCGACGATCCTGTCCGCCCTGGTGATTCTGCTGTATGCGCCTGTACTAAAAAATCTTGTTTTGCAGTGGTGGTCGGATCCTGACTATGGCCACGGATTCTTTGTCCCATTGTTTTCTGGATACGTCCTATGGCGCTGGCGCGAGCGCTGGGTGAAAAGCGAGATCAAGCCGAGCAATTTCGGATTGCTGGTAATTTTGGGAGGCATTGGTCTGCTTTTGGTCGGCTCACTGGGAGCTGAGTTATTTACGAGTCGGTTCTCGATGCTGGTGTTGCTCGCAGGAATCATTCTGTTTTTGGCAGGGTGGGAATTGCTTCGCGCCGTTTCCTTCCCTCTGGGCTTTCTGATATTCATGATCCCCCTGCCCGCAATCATCTACAACCAGATCACTTTCCCGCTGCAATTGATGGCGTCGCGCTTCGCGACGTTCTGGCTAGAGTTGGTTCACGTGCCAGTGCTGCGTGACGGCAATATATTGATATTCTCGAACTACTCGCTGGAAGTAGTGGAAGCATGCAGCGGGATCCGATCCCTCATGACTCTCATTGCCGTGGCGGTTATGTACGGCTATTTGCTGGAGCCCCGGCGTTGGGTGCGATTTGCGCTCGCCTTACTCATGGTACCGATCGCGATTGTCAGCAACGCGATTCGCATTATGGGAGCGGGTGTGATGGCTCACCGCATCGGTCCCGCCGCTGCCGAGGGGTTCTTGCACGAATTTTCTGGCTGGGTGATTTTTCTGGCCGCTCTCCTTATGCTTGTCGGTTTCCACTGGATCCTGGGGCACGTTGGAAGAGTTTCCAAGGAAGCGGCCCATGCTTAAGAGCCCAGGATCGGCCCGTTTGTGGCTCACAGCCAGCATTCTGCTGGGTGCAGTTGTGCTAATGCAAACGATGAGCCACGGCGAAGCGATCGTCCCTCGCCAACCACTGCATGACCTTCCTTTCGCCCTCGGAGCATGGACAGGCGAAGAACGCCCGCTTGAGGAGCGAGTCGTGCAAGTGGCGAGTGTGAGTGACTATGCGAACCGGATTTATTTCCAACCGGCAGTGATTCCTGTCCAGCTTTATGTCGGATACTACGCTAGTCAAAGAAGCGGGGACACCATTCATTCTCCGAAGAACTGCCTGCCGGGATCAGGTTGGGATCCTATTCAGTCGGGATACGCCACGATCGCAGTTCCGTTCGGGCGCAATATTGTCGTGAACGAATACGTGATCCAACAAGACCAGAATAAGCAGTTAGTTTTTTATTGGTATCAGGGTCGCGGACGAGTTATTGCTAGCGAATACGCGGGTAAGTTCTGGATGGTAGCGGATGCTATCTCTCGCAACCGGACCGACGGCGCGTTGGTCCGCGTGATCACATCAATGAACGACGGCGAAGATAAGGCACGCGCTCGCCTGGTGAGTTTCACGCAGACTCTGTTCCCATCTTTGGACAAGTTAATACCGGACTGAGCGGGCTGGAATTTTGGAGGGACGAAGTATGAAAGCGGCAAGAGGTCGGGTTACGCCCGCGATGGCTCTGGTTTTCGCGTGCCTGATGATCGTTTCATGCTCTAGAAATCCAGAGAAGGCCAAGGCAAAGTACTTCGCGGAAGGCCAGAATTACATGAAAAAGGGCCAGTACGGAGATGCGGCAATTGAGTTTCGTAACGCTCTGCGCATCGATCCGCGGTTTGTGGATGCCTACTACCAGTTGGCCCAAGCCAACCTGGCGCAGCACGACTGGAAGGCAGCATATGATTCGCTTCAGAAAGCGATCAATCTGGATCCGACGCGCTTAGATGCTCGGCTGGATCGCGGGCGCCTCTATCTTGCCGGACGTCAGTTTGGCACTGCTGAAACGGAAGCAGACTACATCCTCAAGCAGCAACCAACCGACGTGGGCGCCTACCAACTTCGAGGCGCGGCACTCATGGGTGAGCAGAAACCCGACCAAGCGCTCGCAGCGTTTGAGAAGGTTACAGAGTTACAGCCGAACGATGCCAGTGCTTATGTAAATATGGCATTGGTTGAAATTAGCTTGCAACGTTCGGCCGACGCTGAGCAGCACTTAAAGAAGGCCGTGGCACTCGATCCCAAGTCCATCCAATCCTATACGTATTTGGCGAATTTCTATCGATTACAGAAACGCAGCCCCGAAGCTCAGGCCGTTCTTCAGGAAGGTGTTGCCAATATACCCAACGGAACCTCGCTCTATATCGAATGGGCGTCGATGTTGACCGCGCAAGGCAAGAACGACGATGCCGACGCGGTTCTTGACAAACTGCGCAAGCAACTTCCCAACTCCTCTGACGCGGCCGTGGCCATCGGCGACTTCTATTTCGAGCGCAAGCAGACAGATCGAGCCTTGGCTGAGTACCGCCGCGGGCTGTCGGCTTCGCCCAAGAACCTGGGCATCAAGAAGCGAATGCAGGATCTCTATCTAACAACCGGCCAAATGGCCTTGGCGAGTGACTTGGATAAAGAGTTGATGAAGGATGCCCCGAAAGACGTCTTCGTCCGTATAGATCATGGGCGATTACTAATGGGTCAAGGAAAATTGCAGGATGCTATCAACTTTCTACAAGGAGTTGTCGCAGATGCAGCCGACTCGCCGCAGGCGCACTATTACTTGGCGATGGCCTTCTGGCAGAACGGTGATTTGGGGCAAGCTCACAGCGCACTAATGGATACTCTGAAGATATCGCAGGGCTTCCCCATAGCACTGCAGGCGCTGGCCCGCCTAAGCCTGGGGCAGGGGAACGGTTCAGACGCCCAGACTTACGCTCAGGAGATAGTTCAGCGATCTCCTGCTGACCCAGCGGCTCGCCAGCTTCTCGCGGACGCGCTAGCTCAACAAGGGAAGCTACGGCCGGCGGAGGAGCAGATCCTTATCGCAAAACAGTTGGCCCCGAGCGATCCCCGCGTTCACGTCAACGTAGCGCAAATCTACTCGGCGGAGAAGAAATGGCCGGAGGCTCAGAAGGAGTTGGAGCTAGCGCTCCAGCTCGACGAACATAGTGCGACGGTCGTGGCTCAACTGGCAGATTTCCTGATGGCTCGTAATCAATCCGCTCAAGCGCTCGCCCGAGTTCAGCAATTCGTTGCAGCCAATCCCAACGATGCCAATGGCCACGTTATCCTTGGCTCCGTGAACTTGCAAATGAAGAACTATAGTTCTTCGCAGGCAGAGTTCGAACGGGCCACCCAAATCGATCCCAATAATCTTCAGGCTTATTTGAGACTCGGTAAGGTGTTCGAGGCGCAGGGGCAATCCGACCTCGCCATCGCGCGCTATCAAAAAGCGCTGGACTTGCAGCCGAAATTTCCCGCGCTTGCCACGAGCATCGGAAATCTGTATCTCAGCAAGGGCGACAACGAAACTGCCCGCAAGTATTTTGCGCAGGCTCTTGCCTCCGATCCAACTTTTGCCCCTGCCATGGCGAACACGGCCTGGGTCGATGCACTAGAGGATAAGGACCTCGACGTCGCCCTAGGCTTAGCGCAGAAGGCCAAATCACTCCAGCCAGAGCTGCCTTCGATCACCGACACACTGGCATGGGTTATGTACAGGCGAGGCAATTACGCGAGCGCGATGCCGCTCCTCCGAGAAGCAGTTCAGAAGGCTCCCGATTCCGCGGAGTATCACTACCATCTCGGTATGACGCTCGTAGCATCGGGGCAAAAAGCAAAGGGTAAGGAAGAACTCGAGGCAGCGTTGCGTTTGAAGCAAGACAGCGCGAGCGAACAGCAGGTTCGACAAGCACTCGCACAGCTGAACTAATCTCGTCGGGATGTGGAGTTGAAATGACAAACGGTGATATGCAATTTAGTGCCAGTACGTACAGTCCGTTTAGGACTGAGTCGAGAATCATTTCGAAAATACATATCTCATCAGTAATCTTTACACTTGACAACTTTCGTACGGTCATCGATCGTCGCTTTCCACAAACGCCCGCGCGCTCGAAAAGCAAAAGGAGTTTTGAAATGAAACCAACACTTGGCTGCCTTGCTAGGTTATCTGCCGTAGTTTTCCTTCTGGGCTGTGCCCAGAGTCTATACGGGGACGCAACATACTACTTCTCGTACAGCGGAGCTGGATTCACGGACAGCGGCAGCGTAACGGCTAGCCCTTTGGGCGGCGGTGAATTTCTCGTGACGGGCCTGTCGGGAACGCAAAACGGTGAGCCGATGACTCTGCTAGCTCCAGGAGTTTACGGAGCGAATGACAACGACATATTCACGGCCGCACCTCCATTTTTGGATGTGTTGGGCGTGTCCTTCAGTCTCCCCGGAGGTGCGGATTACAACGTCTACTTCGACTCGGGTCTGAGCGAATATCTAGAATGCAACAGCGTCGACGACGGTGTTTGCTACACCGGATCCGGCGTACCTGTAACGTCCGGCTCGCTGTCACTTGCCCCCGAACCGGGAACGATGGTTTTGTTTGGCACGGGCTTGCTTGGGTTGGCTGGTTTATTGCGTCGCAAGCGGCTCGCTTAGGTGTACCGCCCGTAGCCGGCGAGCCGCTCGGTTGGAGAGCATTGCGATCCGGCTGTCGGACTTCACTAATTTCTCAGCATGCAGACGCTTGAGCCCGTCCGCACTCCTGTAAGTCTTTATCGTGAGTTCCTCAGTCCTACCCCTTCGTTTGTCACTCTCGGTAAAGCTTAGTCGATTTCGACGAAAAGTAATTCGACAGCGTTTACGACGGAATCCCCGGCCGCAAACTTACTGTCAATTCCACTACACGATCTTCGTTGGGTCTAACCGATGGGCTGCGATTGCCGGGTCCCAAACTCTTCCCGCGCACCGATGACACGATCAAACTCGGCTATTGGTCGGGCTTGTCATATTTTCTTGCGAGCTTTCCGCAGAAAACACAAATCAAGCACGTCCCTGCGCAAACTCTCGGTCCCTTGCTGCGACATTTGGAGGCCGTATTGTAGAAAGAGGCGAGAGGGAGCCCAAACACGAATTTCATCCCAACCGCATGGACTTGACCGATTGGATACAAGCGCACTCATTCTGTGAAAAGGTTCATCAAGGGGAGAAGTAAACGACCGATGGACGTATTAGGGATCGAGTTTGTCGCTGGTTTTCCTCCCTCGTTTTCCAGCGACAGAGCCGGGGTTCCTCCGTACCCGGTCACCCGGGGCTAGAGCGTGGGCGCTTGTGCGCGTCTACGCTCGCCCCGAATATGTCTCCAGCGCAGAATTCCGGTAATGGTGTCATTTGAGTTGATGGCCACTGGTCCAAATGACTCGAAACCGACCCATGTTGCCTCTGTAGTACGACGGAGCCACACTCTCATACGATTGAGGCGCACGTGGGACGTTTTCACGGGAGGAAAGCTTTAG
>Ga0182018_10000746_pt1 | contig 40654 bp, 37 predicted proteins | sample 812P2MmetaG_FD_120490 | JGI IMG/M metagenome (GOLD analysis project Ga0182018, IMG submission 120490) | Permafrost microbial communities from Stordalen Mire, Sweden - 812P2M metaG | ecosystem: Environmental > Terrestrial > Soil > Wetlands > Permafrost | place: Sweden: Stordalen | collected... | reverse complement strand
GTGTTCTTCGTGCTCTCCGATTCGCCGGGAGCCATGGGAGTGTACGCCGGATCGCTCGCTTCGCCCGATGCCACCATGTTGTTCCCGTCCGATACCAACGCCATTTATTCCCCGCCCGCGCCCTCCGACTCCGGCAAGCACGGCTACCTGCTCTTCATTCGCGGCCGTTCCCTCATGGGCGTGGGATTCGATGCCGGTCATCTCACGGTGCTCGGCGAGCCCATCGTCCTGCGGGAAGACGTGGGCGCCGTCGAGAGTCTCTCGCTGGCTCCTGTTTCGGTTTCCGATACGGCCATGCTCGTGTACCAGAGTGTCGGCCCGGCCAGCCGTCGGCTTTCCTGGACGGATCGCGCCGGCAAAGCGCTGGCGTCCGTGAGTGAAGGCGGCAATTGGGGACCGGTGCGCATTTCACCCGAAGGCGCGCGCGCTATCGTGGAGCGAAAAACCCAGGACGGGAAACACAGCCAACTGTGGCTGGTCGATCGGGGCGGCCACATTACGCAATTCACCAACGGGGCCTCCGGCAAAGGTTCGCCGGTCTGGTCGCCCGACGGTTCCCGCATCGCTTGTTACTCGGAGATGGACGGCAACTACGATCTGGTATCCGGTTCCGCGGAACCCGGCTCTCAGATGGAGACGCTATTGAGTAATCCGTTGCCGAAATTTCCCACCGACTGGTCGCGCGACGGCAAGTACCTGCTGTTCGGCCTGCTGACCGAAGCGACCAAATCGGATATCTGGGCACTGTCCATGGCCGACAGGCACACCGCGCCGGTGCTCGATACCATCTCTTCGGAAGGCTACGCCGCGCTGTCGCCGGACGGGAAATGGATGGCGTACCAATCTGACGAGTCCGGCCGCAATCAGGTCTACGTGCAGCCGTTCGACGGCATCGCTGGGGGAACCAGGCGGCGCTACGATGTCTCGACCGAGGGCGGTGGCGGTCTCCCGCGGTGGCGCGCCGATGGCCAGGAACTCTTCTACCTGACCGCCAGCGGCCGCATGATGGCGGTTAGGGTATACCTGCAAGGGGACGAATTCCGGAACGATCCTCCGCAGGCATTGTTTCAAACGCTCACTACGCCGAATACCTGGAACTGGTTCGACGTCGCTCCCGACGGACAGCGCTTCCTCATGAGTCTTCCGCTCGAGTGGTCCAATGCTTCCCCCATCGCCGTGGTCACAAACTGGACTCCCAAGGTCAAAGACTAGCGGCCACTGCGTTTCCGAACGGCAGTGAGCGGTCTTGGCTTCTTAATAAGGGACTTTCTTCCCTAGCCTGCATTTCTCATCGACTTTCTGCTGCGGCGCGCGATAAGGCTGTGTCTACGTCGTTGCGCTTGGTCACCGTGCTCGACGTACTGTCCAAGTACGCCTCCGCGCGCTGACCGGCGCGCGCCTCGTATCCACGGCCTTCTCACGCGCCTCGCGACGAAACCCGATGAGAAATGCAGGCTAGGTTTGTGGCCGGCCTGGACCCTCCGGGAAGATGCTAAAATAAAGTGGCACGCCCTCCCGCAGTCCAGGCATACCTTTATGAGTACAGCGAAGTTTTGGCCCCTCTATTTGGATCCTGAAGGACAGATTTACGAAAACCCGGCCTGGGATCTCCCAGGTCTGCGGCGTCGCCCGCCGTCGCCCCGCAGAAGGTCGCAGTCCCCGAAACGCACGCCGCGCCCGGTTAAGTGCGTTTGAGCACGTTTTTCCCGTTTTCTCAATCAAACCTTCGCGGCTCGCGTAATCCTTACACCGGCCCCAGCCTCTGAGACCTATAGGTAACATAGAAAATAAGCCTTTAGAGAACGGCTCTCCGATTGCATAAGTCGAGTCGAGGTTTTTGAAAAATATATGAGAGTTTACCTTGCGACCACGTGCATTCTCGCGGGCTCTTTGCTCGCGGGCGGTTGCGCCACCAAGAAGTACGTGCGCAACACCACCGCTCCCATCCAGGCCAAAGTGGACCAGGTGGGCACGCAGACGACCCAGAACACACAACAGATCGAAGACACCAAAGGCCAGTTGAAACAGGTGGACGAAAAGGCTCAGAGCGGCATCAATGCCGCGCAGGAACGGGCTTCCGCAGCGGATCAACACGCTGCCACCGCCGATCAGCATGCTAGCGACGCCATGAACCAGGCGAAGCAAGCCACCCAGATGGCCGATGCCAACAGCCGGGACCTGAACAAACTGCGGGATGTCGTTGCCAATATCGACGACTACAAGATGCAAACTGCGGCCACCGTGCCGTTCGCGTTCGACAAGTGGGCTCTGACGCAAACCGCCAAGGACGATCTCGACAGCTTGGCGACTGGCCTCAGCTCCGGCAAGCGCTTCGTGGTTTCAGTGGAAGGCTTCACCGATTCCGTCGGCAACAGGGCGTACAATGAGGCCTTGAGCCGCAAGCGCGCCGATGCCGTAGTGACGTACCTGGTAGCCAAGCACGACATACCGATCTACCGCATTCACATGATCGGTCTCGGCGAGGAAAAGCCGGTAGACGAAGGCAAAGACCGCGCCGCCCGCGCCAAGAACCGCCGCGTGGAAGTGAAAGTGTTCACCGCCGATACCGATTCCGGTACGGCGACTACCGCCAGCCGGCAAGAGCAGCAGTAGTCCTCGCTTTACACAACGAACCGCCAATGCAGTACCGAGCCGTGGAGAAATCCTCCACGGCTCTTTCTCTTGTGGGACATGCTTCAGCTTAATGCCGCATAGTTTCCCACCTCCAAGTATCCGTATAGAAGGTGGGGCGGACTCCCAGGTCCGCGGCCGACCCCCTGGTCGGCCTCTTCGCGATGGCAGACACCTGATTCTTTGACGGGAGAGCGGGACCAGGGCGTCCCGCGCGGTCCGCCCTACCTTTTGAGCGGCGGCCGCAAGGCGTGGTGCTTTAGCTGGCCGGCGCCGGCCGCGGCAAGCCGCGAAACGTCTGCCACCAGACGTACAGGCAAATCAGATTGCCCGCCACCGCCACCACCGCGCCGGTGAGCGCCAAGGCCTGCGACATGGGGGCTGCCGATAGGGCCACGATCGCCTCGCCAATCGCCTCCGCCGTAAACTGCATCCCCAAGGCGCCGCAAATCAGCATGAGCTTACGATCGCTTCCTCGGGACGCGATCAGGATCATCCACAACGCCAGGTCCAGAACCGTAGCGCACACGCTCAGGTCACTAGTCCAGGGAGTCATCCAGACGCCGTATTTCACCGGCGGCGGGAGATATTGAATCCAGAGAGTGATCCCCGCGAAGAGCAGCGCTCCGGCCGCCAGGGCGAGACGTATCGCGCGTCGCGACCGCGACACCGAGGTGGCAAGATCGATCAGGCTGATGACTGTCGCAAAGATCAGGACTTGCAGAATCCATTCGTTGATCCAGTAGACTCTGGCCCCTTGCCGGATGACTGCGGTGTCGTGAGTGAAGTAAGACTGCGTGAGGAACGGAATGTCCACCAGAGTGGTCACGAAATTTACCAGCAGGTACGCAAAAACGACTGGATAGCGACGAAATCCGCCGCGAAGCAGGGCGACGATGACGAGGATCTCCAAGGGGAGTCCCAGCCCCCATCCGAGCACCTGGATCACGAATCGCTGGATCGTCACGTTTCCGATTGTAAGGCGTGAAAGTGTTTAGTTCGAGAGGGATTGTGGAAGATTTGGGCTTTCCCTGAGTTTTTCACGAGAATTTTGCGGCAAAGATGGAGCGTGGTCGACATTCACGTCCCTGACGGCGTGAGCGCCGGAGAACTTCTTACTCGATCGCAAGCTGCTTTAGACGATCCCGTCCCAGGGTTGCGGGGGAAGCGTGGGGCCGGTCTTGCCGATGGTGGAGGATGGAACGACTCCGTCCCAGGGTTGCGGCGGCAGCGTCGGGCCAGTCTTGCTAACGGCCGAAGAAGGAGCGATTCCGTCCCAGGGTTGCGGCGGCAGCGTCGGGCCAGTCTTGCCGATGGTCGAGGATGGAGCGACTCCGTCCCAGGGTTGTGGCGGCAGCGTCGGGCCAGTCTTGCCGATGGTCGAGGATGGAGCGACTCCGTCCCAAGGTTGCGGCGGCAGCGTCGGGCCGGTCTTGCTAACGGCCGAAGAAGGAGCGACTCCGTCCCAGGGTTGCGGCGGCAGCGTCGGGCCAGTCTTGCCGATGGAGGAGGGAACGACTCCGTCCCAGGGTTGTGGCGGCAGCGTCGGGCCGGTGCCGGCGAAAACCAGCGAGCACAGCGAAAAAACGGCGGCAAACGCGAATGTACGTTGACCAAATCGAGGCATTTTCCCAGAACTCCTTCATAAAGCGAGGGCGCATGCGCGCTGATCGCCTATTGACCATCGAGCGGATTTTTTGGCAGACAAACACCAAAACTCGGGGCCTACCTAGTACTTTGATAGGAAAATGCCTAATTCAAATATAGGGTAAACACCTGATTTAAGGGCCACCAGTTTGGGACCATGCCGCTAGTTAGTTAGTCTGTGCGAAAACGTACACGGGACTGCTGAATCACGGTTTCCGGGAAGTTCGGAGCGATTTGGAGGGGGCGGGCGACGGGGTAATCGAGCCGCATATCGGCGGAGACTTCATCCAGCATTTCCTGGGTTGCAACCCGGGTTTCCTGGGCGAAGCAGTTCAATAAAAGATTGTCGCAGACTGCATTGATGAGGCGAGGAATGCCTTGCGTTCGCAGACGAATTTCCTCCATCAACTCGCTGGAGAAGACCATCTGGTTCGCCAGACCGGCCCGCGCCATGCGCGAATTCATGTAGGCGGTGGCGTCTTCGGTATCGAAGCCGCGAAGCGTGCACCGCAGGGCGATGCGCTGCTTGAGCTGGCGGAATTCCGGCGCGTCTATTTTGCCATCCAGCTCCTGCTGTCCGGCCAAAACGATCTGCAACAGTTTGCCGCGGCGGTTTTCCAAATTGCCAAGCAGACGGATTTCTTCCAGGACATCCCATTCCAGGTTGTGGGCTTCGTCCACGATGAGAACGGTGGTGCGGCCGACAACCGCTCTTTCGAGCAGCATGTTGTTTAGCGAAAGCAGGACCTCGGTTTTCGACTGCCGATTGCACCGCAGTTCCAGATCGTAAGCCAGAAGCTCGAAGAATTGCTCTACTGTCAGGCGTGAATTGAACAGCGAGGCGAAGGCGATTTGCTGCGAATGAAGGAAGTCCCGAAGGCATTCGAGCATGGTGGTCTTCCCCGTGCCCACTTCACCCGACAACAGCACGAAGCCCTTCCGGCTCTGCACGCCGTAGATGAGGTTGGCCAGAGCTTCCTCATGCTGCGAACTGCGGAACAGGAACGAAGGGTCCGGGCTCATGTTGAACGGGTTTTGGGTGAATCCGAAGAAGGCGTTGTACATGATCGCGTAGGACGGGCTGTCCTCAGCTTATCACGCGCGCCGTGGCCCGCCAAGCTTTCTGGTACTAACTGGTGGAAATTCAAATTGCATTACTTAGTACGTCTCGCGGTGCCGGTACTCCCCTACGCGAGAAGCGGATCGCGCCATCGCGGCCGATCAGATAAACCGTGCGTTTCACGATCGGGCCGTTGGTGTGGTAAAGCGCTCCCACCTTTTGTCCTTCGTCCACCAGTAGCCGGAAAGGGAAACCGTATTTCCGCCGGAACTCGCCGTGCTTGCGCGCGTTCTGCGGATTCACACCGAAAATCTCGACGCCGCGCGCTCGCGCCTCGCCCCACTCGTCGCGGAATTGGCAGAGATGTTTGGTGCACACACTGGTATCGTCGCCGGGATAAAAAATCAGCACCACGATCGAGCCGCGCAAGTCCGCCAGGTGAACCGTACCGCCGGATTCGTCCGGCAGCGAAAAGTCCGGCGCGGCGGAGCCGGCGGGAAGAGGATCGGACCACAGCCAGGAAAACATGGTTTGCACCCAATTGCCGATTATATAATTCCCGAGTAACCAAAACGCGATGGATTCGTCTTAGTAAGTGAAGGCAAGAGGAAAGTAACCAAAGACTTTCCCGGAAACGGCCGGCGCAAGGCCTGCGCCCATTGGCCGGTTCAACTAACTTCAAAGACTTTAGAAAACGAGGTGGTACCAATGCAGAATCGTATTGTGTCTATCGCCAGCCTGACGATGGTTGTGGCTTCGGTGTTTTTCTTTTTCGCGGGCGCGTGGGCAATCATGTCTCAACAGCTCGACGAAGGTAGCGGCGTAATGTACATGGCGGGCTGGCTGCTGGCCGCGATTGTGTTTTCGTATCGCTTCGCCGACCCGCAGTGGCTCGATCCGGTTTCCATTGTGAAGTCGCGGTAATCTGCCAGCGGTGGCTCCTTTGGCCCTCTCGAACGCGCAAGCGCTTCGGGAGGGCATTTTCTTTTTTTCGTGGGACATGCTTCTTCAGCTTGTCCGCCAATCGGCCCCAATATAACGAAATCGGTTACCATAGGGGCTTCGTTTGCGACGATCCATTTCCATCATCATTCCTGCCTACAACGAAGAGAAACGGCTGCCGGCCACCCTCACCGCTCTGAAGGCGTATCTGGCAGCCACTTCCTGGGAATTTGCCGAGATCGTAGTGGTGGACGACGGCTCCCGCGACGGCACCGCTGAGGGAGTGCGCGCGGCCGGCGTCCGCTTGCTCCAAAATCCCGGCAATCGCGGGAAAGGCTACTCGGTGCGCCACGGCATGCTGAAGGCGCAAGGCGACTGGCTCCTCTTTTCCGATGCCGACCTTTCCACGCCCATCGAGGAGCTCGAAAAGCTTTGGACCGCCATTGAGACCGAGCACGCCCAGGCCGCCATCGGCTCGCGCGACCTCGACCGCTCCCTGATCGGCGTACGGCAGCCCCTGTTTCGCGAGTTCGGCGGCCGCTTCTTCAACCTGGTAATCCGTCTGATTACCGGCCTTCCGTTTCACGACACGCAGTGCGGCTTCAAGCTGTTCGAAGGCTCGGCGGCCCGCGAGATTTTCCGCCGCCAGCGTGTGGAACGCTTCGGTTTCGATGTGGAAGTGCTGTTCATCGCGCAACGGCTCGGATACCGTACCCTCGAAGTGCCGGTGCGTTGGAACGACGTGGCTGGAACCAAGGTGAAAATGTTGGGCGCACTGGCCGCTTTTCTCGATCCCGTGAAGGTTCGCTGGAACGGCCTCACCGGCAAATATAAATAGCCAACGTTTCGCATTCCCCCGTCGTCTATTCAGGCATGTGGCAGGATCTGGTGTTTTCGCTCCGCACGCTGCGGCGCAGTCCCCTCTTCGGCTCTATTGCGGTGCTCTCCCTGGCCCTCGGAATCGGCGCCAATACCGCCATCTTTTCCCTCCTAGACCAGGTGACCATGCGATCGCTCCCGGTGAACGATCCGCAGCGCCTCGTGTTGCTCGACACCGAGTACAATGCTTCCGGCAGCAGCTCCAGCGACAACAACGAGCCGGTCGCTTCCTACCCCGTGTACCGCGATCTGCGCGACCGCGACCCGGCCTTCAGCGGCGTCATCGCGCGTATGGGCTTCGGAGTCACCCTGGCCCGCCAAGGGCAGGCCGAGCAGCTTTCGGCCGAACTGGTCTCCGGTAACTTCTTCCAGACGCTGGGAGTGGGCGCAGCCATGGGCCGCGTGCTGACGCCCCAGGACGATGGCGCCCCCGGCGCCAATCCGGTGGTGGTGCTGGGCCACGGCTATTGGGTGGAGAAATGCGGCGCCAACCCGGAGCTCTTGAACCAGACGGTCACCCTGAACGGCCATCCCGTAGTGGTCATCGGTGTCGCTGAAGCCCGTTTCCGCGGACTTCGGCCCGGAAACACGCCCGACCTCTACGTCCCCATCGCCATGCAGAAAGCCGTCAAACCGACCTGGGACATCATGGAAGATCGCAGCTTCCGATGGCTCAACATATTCGCGCGACTCAAGCCGGGTATGCCCCTGGCGCGCGCGCAGGCGGCCACCGACGTGACCTACCGCGCCATTCTGCAGGCGGACATGGCGCGCTCCAAGGACCTGCAGGATCCCCGCGAGCGCGATGAGTTTCTGAAATCGAAAGCGCAACTCAAACCTGCCACGCAAGGCATCAACGGCCTCGGCGAGCAGTTCGGCAAGCCCTTGCAGGTGCTCATGGCCATGGTCGGCCTGGTATTGCTGATCGCCTGCGCCAATGTGGCCAACCTCATGCTGGCGCGCGCCGCCGGACGGCAGCGCGAGATCGCCATCCGCCTCGCTCTCGGAGCCGGCCGCGCCCGGTTGCTGCGCCAGTTGCTTACCGAAGGCCTGATCGTCTCCGTGGCCGGTGGCGCCCTCGGACTCCTGGTCGCTCAGGGGAGCATCGCCGCCTTGCTGCGCCTCCTGCCTAGGGATTCCACCGCTTCCTGGCTCACCTCCCAACTGAGTCTTCCACTGTTGGCCTTCACGCTCGCGGTGGCGCTGGGCTGCGGCGTGATGTTCTCGCTCGTTCCAGCATTGCAGGCCACGCGCCCCAACTTGTCTGCCGCCATGACCAATCGCTCCGCCAGCACGCTCTCCGGCGGCGCGGCGCGATTCCGCGCCTCGCTGGTAGTAGCGCAGATGTCGCTTTCGCTGCTCCTCGTGGTGGGCGCCGGATTATTTGCCGGCAGCCTCATCAATCTCAGCAAAGTGAACCTGGGCTTTCGCACCGAGCGCCTGGTGATGTTCAACGTGAACCCCACCACCACCCGTCCACAACTGGCGTCGTCTGTCAGTTTCTATCGCGACCTGCAAGACCGCCTGGCCACCATGGGCGGCATCGCCGGCGTCGCCGCTGCCGCCGGCGGACCCTTCAGCGGCGGCGAATCCTCCGGCAATCTCACCATCGAAGGGTATCAGCCCAAGGCCGACGAATACGTAGGATCGTCGCGCATCGCCATCAGTCCGGGATTCTTCCAAGCCATGGGCATCCCCATGCGCGCCGGCCGCGAATTCAGCCAGCGCGACGACACCGGCGCGCCCAAAGTGGTAATCGTCAACCAGGCCTTCGCCCGCAAATATTTCGCCGGCCGGAATCCCATCGGCGGCCATCTGATGATGGGTGGCAACGATCGTCCGGTCTTCGACCACGAGATCGTCGGCGTGGCAGCCGACGCCCACATCGATGTCCGCGGCAAGCCGAAAGAGACGTTCTTCTTTCCATACGCGCAGTGGGACAAGCCTGAGCGGCTCTCCTTCTATGTACGCACCGCGGGAGATGCCGGCGGCCTCGCGGCCACCATTCGCCAGTTGGTCCGCGCCGCCGATCCCAACGTGCCCCTGGGCGAACTCAAGCCCCTGGAAGTCCGCATCCAGGACGATATCTACACCGATCGCCTCATCGCCATGCTCTCCGGCGCCTTCGGCCTGCTGGCCACCCTGCTCGCCGCCATCGGACTCTACGGAGTAATCGCCCACGCGGTCACGCGCCGCACGGCTGAAATCGGCGTGCGCATGGCGCTGGGCGCGCAGCCGGCAGTCGTGCTCCGCATGATCCTCGTGGAGGCCGGCCGCATGGCGGGCCTGGGAATCGCCATCGGCCTCATCGCCGCAGTTTTAGTGAGCCGCTATGTCGAATCGCAGCTCTACGGAATGAAGGCGGCCGACCCCATGGTCTTCGCCGCCGGCGCCGCGCTGCTGGCATTAGTCGCCGCCGCCGCCGCGCTGGTTCCGGGATGGCGTGCCTCCAGGATTCAACCGATAGTCGCGCTAAAGTATGAGTGATGTGTGGGACATGCTTTAGCTTGTCCGCGTTAAAGTATGAGTGATGACCAGACGCGGGGCGCTTCAGGCGGCAGCAGCGGCATTTCGCAGCGTGCAGTTGGAATTCATTCAGGACCAGCCGCCGTTTTCCACCGGCAAAGAACGCGATGCCGAAACGGGCCTCGATTACTTCGGCTTCCGTTATTTCTCAAGTGCGCAAGGCAGATGGACAAGCCTGGATTCGCCCTTCGCCGACCAGCAACCGGTGGACCCCCAAAGCTGGAACATGTATGCGTACGTTCGTAACAATCCCCTCAAGAATACCGACCCTAACGGACGCGATTGCACTCAAGGACTATCCGCCTGCTGGAACTATGTCTTAGGTGGCCTCAAGGGTGTTGCCAATACTGCTATTGGTGCGAATAATACCCTAAAATCATGCAGTGAACTGGGTTATATCACCATACACCAGCTACCGCTTTCCCGATGCCCCGACGCTTCAGGCATCGACGCCTGACCAGCAGCAAGGCATAGAAGCTGCCCAGGGCGTGCTGCTGGTGGCCCCAGTGGTATCTGCGTTAGGCACCGTTGGGCGGCTGAAAGTATTACTTCGGAAGTCACATCGGTCGTGCACTACACGAGCGATGCCGGCGTTGCGGGCATTACAGAATCAGGAGGGGTTTTGAGAACAGGTACGTACGTTACGGTGCCGAGCGAGATCCCCGCGGGAGCATCCAGCGGCACAGTTGAGCAGATGCTTGAAATCGGCCCAGGGAAAAGAACCAACTCCGTCACGCTCCAAACCCCAAACTCGAATCTATCGGTCCCGGCGAACGGCAGCACAACAAGCGGTGGAGCTGTTCAATTCCAGCTCAATACCCCAACCCAAGTGAATCCAGCGGACTTCAAACCAACATCGCCGCCGAAGGCGCCGTGCGTTCCAGGTCAGGGTTGCGGAAACTAGGAGACTATGATCGAGCCTACACCTTACAAAGAAGCATTCCCCGTGGGTGCTGCTGTGCGGGGTAGCTGACCGCACTTTTTGGGAAGACTTCAAGGCGACGTGGCAATACCATCACAAGCTAAGGCCAGAGCAACTCGGATATGCGGACCAGCAGACCACAGTGTCAGAGGTTGGCTTTTACCATGGCGGCGACCCTGTGTATACGCTGGCAGGCATTCCGGGGCTCTGGCTTGAACAGTGCTTACGACCGCCGAAATAAGGCCGTGGCGGGCTAGTGGAAGACGAGAAACAATCGCGGGCGCTTATCTTGCATAATACAGTTACAAAGTTACAGTGTTCGCGTTTTATAGTTACACGTCGCGGATCCAGCTTACCTGGCATGGCCAGCCCCTCAACTGAGGCACATGCTGTGGTCCGCCAAAAGCTCATCCGGACTCACCGGTAAGCTTGCGAGCCATGCATGACGCCGAAGATGCGCATGGCATCCTCTTCGAGAGTAAATAGTACGCGGTAGTCGCCAACCCGGAGCCGGAACGCGCCGGCCATGTCGCCGTGGAGCGTGTTCACATCGCCGGCGCCGGTCCGCGCAAAACGGAGAATCCCTTCAAACAAGCGCATGGCGTTGGGCTGGTCGATGGCGCGGACGTCGGCCTTGGCCTCGTCGAGCCACTCGATGCTGTAGGGCAGCATTACTGGCTATCTTCCGGCATCCCGGGGAAATCTTCCGGCTTGAGGCCAAACTCGACAAGAACGTCCTCCATCGGGATCCTCTTGCCGCCGCGCTGCGCAAACCAGGCCTGGCCGGCGTGAAAACGTCGGCGGTCCTGCTCCGTCACGGGCTCATCGTCAGGCGGGGCCGTAGCCACAGCGCGGGCGACGGGATCGAGCAGCATGAACTCCAGGAAGCGGATCGCCGTCGCGATCTGCGAGTCAGGCAGCCTCTCGATGAGCTCGTGCGCGTGGTGTTTCTCCGTAGCTCCGTTCATGGTTTACCTTTAGCCGATCAGCGAATCCCTGCCCCCTTGAGAAAGGTGTCGATGGTGCGAGAGAGCGCGGAAACTGTCTACTATGTCAATACACATTATGACATTCCAGTCACCTCACGGATTCCGGCAACCGGGCCTTTCCATCGCGGATACCGCACGACGAGGTCGAGCGGCTCAAACGGCCACGCTGCCCACCTCCGCGCCTGCCATTCCTCCTTAACCAGGCGTTGGGTGCCGCACCAATCGAAATGCCGGACCTCGATCCCGTAAAGGTTCGCTACGGCCTCGACTGGCCAAAACAAATCGCCAACGTTCCGCGCTCCCGATCCGTCTATTGAGTCATGTGGAAGGATCTACAGTTTTCGCTCCGCACGCTCCGGCGCAGTCCGCTATTTAGCACCGTCGCCGTGCTCTCTCTGGCGCTCGGAATCGGCGCCAATACCGCCATCTTTTCCCTCCTCGACCAGGTAACGCTGCGCGCGCTCCCGGTAGCCGACCCGCAGCGCCTCGTGGTGCTCCACACCGAGTACCGCGCGCCTGGAAGCGCCACCAGCGACAGCAACGAAACCGTCTTCTCCTACCCCATGTATCGCGATCTGCGCGATCGCGACCCGGCGTTCAGCGGCGTGATTGCTCGAATGGGAGCGGGCGTCACGCTCACCCGCCAGGGTTCGGCCGAGCAGGCTTCCGCCGAAATGGTATCGGGTAATTTCTTCCAGGTGCTCGGCGTGGGCGCCGCCATCGGGCGCGTCTTTACGCCGGCGGACGATGGCTCGCCTGAATCGAACCCCGTGGTGGTGCTCAGCCATACCTACTGGAGCACCAAGTGCGCTTCCAACCCGGCGATTCTCAACCAGACGTTGCCCCTGAACGGCCACCCCATGGTAGTCGTCGGCGTGGCGGAAGCTCGCTTTCACGGCGTTCGCCCCGGAGACACGCCGGAGCTTTACGTGCCCATCTCCATGCAGAAGACTGTCCACCCCACGTGGGACGGAATGGAAGATCGCCAATTCCGCTGGCTGAATCTTTTCGCGCGCCTCAAACCGGGTGTCCCACCTTCGCAGGCGCAGGCCGCTACCAACGTAACCTACCATGCCATCCTGGAACAGGAATTGGCCAACGGCAAGGGCATTCGCGATCCCAAAGACCGCGCTGAATTTCTCAATCATCGGGCGCAACTCAAACCCGCTGCCCAGGGCATCAATGGACTGAACGAGCAGTTCGGCAAGCCCTTGCAGGTGCTCATGGCGATGGTCGGACTCGTGCTCCTGATCGCCTGCGCCAATGTTGCCAACCTCATGCTGGCGCGCGCCGCCGGACGGCAGCGCGAAATCGCCATCCGCCTGGCTCTCGGCGCCGGACGCGCGCGGCTTCTGCGCCAACTATTGGCCGAAGGTCTGATAGTGGCGGTCGCGGGCGCCGCCCTCGGCTTGCTGATCGCTCACTGGAGCATGGCCGGCCTTCTGCGCGTGCTGCCAAGCGATTTCGCGGGCCCATGGCTCACCGCCGAACTGAGTCTGCCGCTGCTGGGCTTTACGCTGGCGGTGGCCCTCGGCTGCGGTGTTCTCTTCTCGCTCGTGCCGGCCCTACAAGCCACACGCCCCAACTTGTCCGGCGCCATGAATAATCGTTCCGCCAGTACGCTGACCGGCGGCGCCGCGCGATTCCGCGCTTCCCTGGTGGTAGCGCAGATGTCGCTCTCGCTGCTGCTGGTAGTGGGCGCCGGATTGTTTGCCGGCAGCCTCATCAACCTGAGCAAAGTGAATCTCGGTTTCCGCACCGAACGCTTGCTGCTGTTCAACGTCAACGCCGCCTCCACTCGTCCGCAACTGGCCTCCGCCGTAAGCTTCTATCGCGATCTGCAAGACCGCCTGAGCGCTATGGGCGGCGTAACCGGCGTCGCCTCGGCCGCCGACGGGCCGTTCGGGGGCGGCAATACCGGCGGCAATCTGACCATCGAAGGCTACCAGCCGAAGCCCGACGAGTACGTGGGTTCGCAACAAATCGCCGTCGGTCCGGGATTCTTCCAGGCCATGGGCATCCCCTTGCGCGCCGGCCGCGAATTCAGCCAGCGCGACGACACCGCCGCGCCCAAAGTGGTAGTCATCAACGAGACTTTCGCCAAAAAGTACTTCGCCGGACGCAATCCCATCGGCGGCCATCTGATGGTGGGAGGCAGCAGCCATCCGGTCTTCGACCACGAGATCGTGGGCGTGGCGGCCGATACCCACATCGACGTGCGCACCAAACCGGTGGAGACGTTCTTTCTGCCATGCGAGCAGTGGAACAGGCCCGGGCGCCTGGAGTTCTACGTGCGCACGGCGGGGGACACCGGCGGCCTCGCGAGTTCCATCCGCCAGGTAGTCCGCGCCGCCGATCCCAACGTCCCCATGGGCGAGTTGCAGTCGATCGACGTGCGCATCCGCAACGATATCTACACTGATCGCCTCATTGCCATGCTCTCCGGCGCCTTCGGCCTCCTTGCCACGCTGCTCGCGGCCATCGGACTCTATGGAGTAATCGCCCACGCGGTAACGCGCCGCACTGCCGAAATCGGCGTGCGCATGGCGTTGGGCGCACAGCCGGCGGTGGTGCTGCGCATGATCCTCGCCGAGGCCGGCCGCATGGCGGGCGCGGGAATCGCCATCGGCCTCCTGGCTGCGTTCCTGGTGAGCCGGTACGTCGAATCGCAGCTCTACGGTATGAAAGCGTCCGACCCCGCGGTCTTTGCCGCCGGCGCCGCGCTGCTCGCCCTGGTCGCCGTTGCCGCCGCGCTGGTTCCGGGGTGGCGCGCATCCAGGATCGAGCCGGTGGTCGCGTTAAAGTATGAGTGATGTGTGGGACATGCTTTAGCTTGTCCGCGTTAAAGTATGAGTAATGACCAGACGCGGGATGCTTCAGGCAGGCGCGGCATTTTGCGGCGCGCGATTGGCATCCGCTCAGGACCAGCCGACGTTCTCCACCGAAGTGAAAGTGGTCAACGTGCTCGCCACCGTCCGCAACAAAACCGGAACGCTCGTCGGCAATCTCGAAAAGGACGATTTCTCGCTCTCTGAAGACGCCCGCCCGCAAACCATCCGCTATTTCCAGCACGAGAGCAACCTGCCGCTGATCCTCGGCCTGATGGTCGACACCAGCGGCAGCCAGGTAAAGGTGCTCGACCAGGAACGCGCCGCCAGCCTGCGCTTCCTCGACCGCGTCTTCCGCGAAAACATCGACCACGCCTTCATCATGCAGTTCGATACCAGCGAGCAGATGCGCCAGCCGCTCACCGGGTCCATCAAAAAGCTGGACGACGCCATGGCCTACGTCGACAGCGAGACTATGCGCCAACTCCGCATGCAGGGCGGCGGCGGCACGCTGCTCTATGACGCGGTGGCGCGCGCCTCGACCGAGATCATGAAAAGGCAGACCGGCCGCAAGGCGCTCATCGTGCTCTCCGACGGAGTGGATTTCGGCAGCGAAGCTTCGGTCAACGACTCTATCGAGGCCGCGCAGCGCGCCGACACGCTGATTTACTCGATTCTCTATTCCGACCCCGGCGCCTACGGAATTTTCGGCGGCGACCACGATGGTCGGCGCGTCCTGCAGCGCATGTCGGAGGACAGCGGCGGAAGCTTTTTTGAAGTTACCAAGAAGCAGACCGTCGACAGCATGTTCGCCATCCTGGAAGAGGAGCTGCGCAATCAGTACAGCCTCGGCTATGTGTCGGACAAGCCGGTGACGCTCTCCGAATTCCGCGCCATTCAACTGACGGCGCACCAGAAGGGGCTGCAGGTGCAAGCCCGCAAGCGTTATTGGGCGCAACGCTGATCCCACGTGGGGCATGCTTTAGCTTGCCCGGCCGGGCGGCAGCCCGGCCCGAAACCGAATAGAATCGAGAGTGTCCCGATCCACCCTCCCCACAGTGACCATGAAGGCGACGCGCGCCTCCGTCCTGTGGCTTCGCTCCGGCCTGATTGTGCAGGATGCCTTTCGGAACCGTGAGTATCGTATCGACAAACTTCTCGGTCAGGGAGGCTTCGGCGCGGCCTACCGGGCCCTCCGTTTGACCGGAGCGACTTCCACTCCCAAGCTGTGCGTCTTGAAAGTCACCGTTGACGGCCTAACCTGGCACCGGGAAGCATACTTCGGCCATCTCCTTCGCCACGTGCCGGCGTTGGTCAGCGTATACGACTCCTTCGCATGGGCCCCGGGCGGCGGCAGGAAACCGGTCTACTGCCTGATCTCCGAACACATGGCGGAAGGCGACCTCGATGGCTACCTCCTGCGCAATCCGCAACCCTGGCCGGAGCCGCGCGCGCGCCGCGAGATCGTTCACCTCCTCCGCGCCGTCACTATGATGCACGCCAGCGGCGCCGTCCATCGCGACATCACACCGCGCAACGTATTCGTTGCGTCCAACGGCGCATTGAAACTGGGCGACTTCGGAATTGCGCTCCATCGCCTCGGGCACAAAGAAGTCGCGGCCGATGCCTTCGCTCCGCGCTTCGCGCCTCGCGCAATCCAGGAAGACGCCAAGCATTGGCGCCAGGCGGACGACGTCCACCAGATCGGCCAGTTATACGCCGCTCTTCTGTCCGGCGTCGCTGCCCGCAAGATCTCCGCCAAGGAGGTGAAGAATCTCGCCTGCAGCGCCCATACCAAATCGGTCCTGCAACGCTGCATCGGACCGCGTGCAAAGTGTTTCGCCAGCGCCGCCGAGATGCTGGCCGCTCTCGAGGCGCGCGATCGGCCCGCGCGAAAGCCAACCAGGATGCAGTCCCTCACCGGCAAATACGTAGTGTTTACGGGCGGCCTTTCCATGCGTCGTGCGGTCGCCCAGAAGCTCGCGCGAAAGGCAGGCGCGACGGTGCAGGCGCGAGTGAGCCACACCACCGACATCGTCGTGCTCGGCGACCGGTCGCCGCATTGCAAAGCCGAAGAGAAAGGGCAGAAGCTCCTCGACGTCGATCACGAAGCCGAGCGCGGCCACCGCATAGCCCTCGTGAAGGAGTCCCGGTTCAGGGCGCTGGTGGGACTGTAATGAGGGGTCTCGTGTCCTGCGTTTCCGAGCCGCGGCCGTAAGGGAGTCGGTTTGCGGATGGAACGGATAAGGAGAGGCTTGATTATCTGTGTTTATCTGTGTTCATCTGTGGCCAAGTATGTTTTTACTGCATCTTGGCGGTATCGTCGAAGGCCAGGTCGACGTGGGCGGTCTTTCCCGCCTCGAGGTTCACCGCGCCGGGAGTCCCGGGTTCCTTGGAGTACATGCCCAGCGACGAACCCGCGGGCGGCGGCCCCGACATGCCATCGTACCCGCCCTTCGGATCGAACGCGGCGACCGCGTACACGGTAGCGGCCGAAAGCCCTGAAAAAGTGAGCGTTTGATCTTTTGCCGTAGCTGCCTGATTGGCGATCGGCATCGCGTTGCCCTGCATAAAATCCGGCGTGTCGAACAGGAAAACAAAGATCTTGTGGTTCTGGTCCACTTTTCCCGCGCCGGTATAGTTCAGCTTCACCTCAAGTGTCCGGTCGGGCTTACTCTGGGCGTTAGCCAGAAGCGCCAAACCTAACAGGCTGACTGCGAGCGAGCGATGCAATCTCATGAAGTCGAAAATCCTTTCAGTGGTTGTACGCGTTTAGTTGCCGAAAAGTTCACCGCACGGCGGCCGTTTCCGTCAGGTTGGGCCGCGATTCCAATAGCATGGTGGCGGATCGGCGGCGCCGTTTCCCGCTCCACAAAAGCCGTAGGCGGGAACGGCGAACCGGCAGTTTCCTTGTTCGCTCCTCCTAATTAATCTTTAAGAGGAGCCGATTCTCACGGAGGGTCCTGCTCAAATTCCTGCATACAATTGTCCACGCCGGAAAAGATTCGGACAGACGGTCAAACAGTTCGCGCTTCTTCCCATTATTTGAATGCTGGCTCGCCTTTTCATACAGCGACTGGCCGACCTGGTCATACCATTTCACGTTGTGCCGCCGGTGCATCTGATCACGGAAAAATCCCGCGAACAAAAGGACCTGAGATCCGCCGATCTCTAACACTTCCGAGTCCGTGCTGGTCTGCAGAATAAAGTTGTCGAATACCCCGGACAGATCAGCCATACAAGGCATTGATGCGGTGTCGAAACGCGACGTCTGAGAGTAATGAGCGAGAATACTCGCTACATAGAACATCTCGTCATCTCTGTATATTTCCGTTACCGTGGTTTCCCTCAGACTGGCCAGGAAGAACTTGAAAGCTCTTTCTGAATCGATCGAGACTAATTCCTCAAAGACACTATCCATGCGCTTTCTCCCCAAGCCGGAATGTCAAACCCACCTTTTGACCGTGGACGTCGCTCCAAGCCCCTCCGCCGTGAACGCGGCGGCATGGTTGGAGTATATGAGCGGGAACTTGTGTCTGGCAAATCGAAACGGATGATGTTCCCTATAAAGAATCAATGGGGGTCCATCTTCCTTTGAAGTTAGTAATTATATCAATAATTTACGTCAATAACTTAGCACTCACCCACGGAGTGTGCCAATAAGTGCCTCTGCCGGCTCGCCGGGCCAATGCGAAAAGGCCGTCGTCCCCGAACCCGGCGGCGACGAATGGTCTCACGTCCGCATTGTCGTCGAGCGGCCGAAACGTCACTGTCTTCGTGAACGATTCAACTACGCCCTGCCTCGCTGTCAAGGAATTGAGCGCCCGCACGCACGGATCGGTGGGTGTTTGGGTGGGTAATAATTCCGGCGGCTATTTTACGAACCTTCGCGTGACGCGCACGCGATAACGCCGCCACTCGCCGGCATCCACAGAGCCGGTATAACCGGTCGGTGGTGGCAGTTAACGTAAGCCGGCACGATTGAGTAGCGCGATCCACCCGGAAGCGGTAGTCCGGTCGAGCGTTTGGCCGGCCAGACGGCCCTCGCGGTCATAGAGGAAAGTCTTGGGGATGCCGGCCACTCGGAAGCGCTCTCTTACTTTGTCATCAGGGTCAACTAGCAGAGGAAAGCTGACCTTTTGCTCGGCTAAGTAATTCCGGAGATCGGAGGCCTTGTCGCCGGAAATCGCCAGGACCACGAGGCCCTGCGCGTGGAATCGCTGGTAGAGCCGCTCCAGATCCGGCATTTCCTCGCGGCACGGTGTACAGGACGTGCTCCAGAAGTTCACCAGCAGCACTTCGCCGCGTAGGTTCTTCGAGTCCCATGGCTGGCCTCGGATGTCTTGCAAAGTGAATGCGGTTGCGGCACGCTGGCGGTCGTCGGCGTCGAGTTCAGAAACAGCTGCGGCATGTTTCGGGTCGTCCAGGGAAACTTCGACGTGACCGTAACGGACCAGTGAAGCCAGCACGGTATACATGTTGCCCGCAACGTACTTGGCCGGGGATCTGTGGATCGCCTCCACCATAGTGTCGGCCACATCCTGCAGAGCTTCGCGCCCATCGGATTCACCGGAATCGGCCGATAGGTTGAATGCCAAGGCCGAAACGTACGAAGTGGGCTGCTGCCGGACACGCGCGGCCAGATCGTGGATCGCGCGCGGCCGGGCGTCCTGCGGCAGCGTATTCAGCTTCAGGATCTCCTGGTCGAGCGCCTTGGCTGCCGCTAGTGCGGGATCATCCTGGGCTGTGAGGAGAGCCAAGGGCGACAATGCGAGGATCGCGAATTCTCGAATCAGCATGCGAAATCTTGAAGCCAGTATACAAAACGGCGTTCTCCAAGGTGAGCCGAGAGCACGTCCTGAAACCGCCCTGAAGAGAATTCCGAGATCGCATAAGCCCAGTGACCAGTTATGAAGCTCCAGACGAAGCCGTGCTCATACCACTCCCAAGAGTTCCCACCAGTCGCGCGCGCCATGGAGAGCCCGCACGATCGAGACGCCGTCGGCCCGGGGTAAATAGAAGACCAGCACGTCGTCGAACCCGCTCACCCGCCATTTGCGCAATCCCGCAAGCCTGGGCGAACGCAATGCCAACGGAGCGCCCATCTCCGGATGCCGCGCAAGATCGCGGAAACTCCTCTCGGCGCTCGACAGAAACCGTTCTGCTGTTTCTATTCCCGCAGTCTCGGCGAGATAAACGTAATGTTCGGCCAAATCCCGATTGGCTCGGGCTCGCTTGTGGACCGTCGCGGCCGTCAGGCCTTCTTCTTGCGGCGCTTGAGTTGGGCTACAGCTTCCTTGCGGATGGCGTCGAAGTCGCCGCGGGTCAACACGCTTTCTTCGCTTTCCAGCCCTTCGAGCAGTAGCGCTTCCAAACGTTCTTCGGCCTTGCGTTTCTCATCGTCCCGTATCAACTCGCGGATGTATTCGCTCACACTGCTGTAGCGGCCGTCGGCGATCTGGTGGTCGACGAAGTCCTTCAGAGGATCGGGCAGCGAGATATTCATCGTCTGCATGGCACGGCACTCCTGATGCTGGCATCCTACCATTCGATGGCATTTATTGTCAATTTGTGCCATGGTGCCAAGCTAACTACCAATTTCCGGGACGGCCCGGACGAGCGCTGCATTGGTTATGCGATCTAAACTTGGAATGAAATGCGAACGACCGTGGATATAGGGACGCTTATGCCGGCTTCCAACTTTCTTTCTAGAGAAGCTACCCCAATCTTTGAAAGTATACGGTGTGTCGTTGGCGTGGGAGGGGGTGCCTTCCCTAGGCCTTGCCAGTGTTAGTGTCAAATTGATGATGTAGAACGCTCATGCCGCGGATTTGCACCGAAACGTCTGCGAAGTCCAGGTTTATTCCGCTGGGATCAACTCGCCGCCGATGCGTGGCCGACGAATTACATCCGCCCCCTGGTATCCTAGAACTGGGATGGAGACCGATGCGTCCCCACAGGAAAATCGTACAGAGTTCGGGGAACGTATTCGCCGACCTCGGCTTTCGAGATGCCGGCGAACGGCAAACCAAGGTCCGTCTGGCCATGGCTATCAATGATGTCCTCCATCGCCGGGGCTTGTCGCAGGGAAAAGCAGCGGAACTGCTGGGCATCAACCAGCCAAAAGTGTCGGCTCTTTCCAAATACCGGCTGGAGGGCTTCTCCGTGGAGCGCTTGATGCGGTTTCTTACGTCACTCAACCAGGACGTCGAGATTGTCATCCGCAACCGCCCGCGAGCCCGCCGCCCAGGGCGCGTGGTCGTCACAGCCGCTTAACGGTCACCAAAATCTCGCACCTGAATTCCCCCTGCCATCACCCACTTAGCCTCACGCCTCAACCCCCAAACCTTGACCGCCAGTTATCCTCCCGTCTTATGGCATCCCCAAAACAACTCGCAGCCAATCGCCTCAACGCGCAAAAATCCACCGGACCCTGCTCCGCCGAGGGCAAGGCCCGCTCCTCTATGAATGCCCTCAAAACCGGCATCGACGCCAAGACCCAACTCATCCGCGGCGAAATCTTCACCGCCCTCCAGGAACTCACCGGCGAATATTTCGACCGCTTCCGCCCCTCCACCCCCGAGCAGCGCATGCTCGTCGACACCCTCATCGATTGCGAGTGGCTCCTCCGCCGCTTCCGAGCCATTGAGACCCAGCTGTGGGAGCGCGTCGTCGACATCCACGACATCACCCTCGGCCACATCTTCTCCGAGCACACCGGCGAGTTCACCCGTCTCCAGCGCCGCATCGACTCCACCCAACGCCACTACCACAACGCCCTCAACCAACTCTGCCGCCTCCAGGCCGAAGAAGCTCACGACCCCGACTCCGCCCCCGCCCCCGAGCCCGTCCCTGTCCTCGTATCCCCGCAAAACCAAACCACTAAACCCCAAAACGGCTTCGTTCCGCAAACCCCGCCCGCGGACCCTCTAAGGGCCCCCGCCGAACCGCCGGAAAGGCCGCGAGCACGCTGATGCCCCGCAACCAGACCCCTCAGCGCTCTCAGCCACCTCAGCGTTCTCCGGTTTTGATTTTGTTTTTCTCAGCGTCTCCGCGTCTCTGCGGTGAATGTCGGTGAATGTCCCCCAGCTTGACCTTCGCCTTGTATTTGTCGTACCCTCACCTAGAGCTTTCACTTTTCACATGAGTAAGAAGTGGTATAACCTCTTCGTCTCTGTGGACGAATCGTCCCATCGTCCAGAGGAAAGCGAGGCGACGTCCCCAACTCCATCCGCGGCGCAAGCCGTCGCCGACATCGCCCGCAGCGTGAGCCCCGTCGGTCCGCCGCCCACCTTCACAGCCACCGTCGCCAACCCCACTTCGTTCGCCGAAATCTACCAGGCCGCCGAGATCCACCCGCCCACCCACGGATTCACCATCGAAAAGGTGGGCGACATGCTCCACAGCGAGCACATCCGCAGCCTCCCGCGCGATGTCAAGAAGAGCTCCATCCTCGTCGCCCTCGAGGCCGCCGGCGCTCCCATCCAGGACGTCATCCAGGATGCCATGAAGCGCGATCAGGCCCTCGACACCTTCGAAAGCGTCCAGGAACGCGCCCTCAACCAGCTCGAAGCCCAGAAGACCCAGGAAAATCAGCAGATACAGGCGGAACTCGACCGCCTCCTCGGCGACCATAAAGCCCGCATCCAGGCCAACAATGACGCTGTCGCCAAGGAAAAAGAGCGTTTCTTCGCCTGGCGTTTGAAAAAGCAGGAAGAGGAACAAAAGATAGCGGATTCCGTATCCTATTTCGTGACGGAAAATCCCATCGCCGGTGGCCACGCGGCGCCCCCGGCAACGGCCCCCAAACCTGAATAAAGCCGCGGAAATGGAGCCTCCTATATGTGGAGACGACTGTCTCGTGTAGTCCGGTCCTTTGTGGGTCTTTTTATCTCCATGGGTGAAAATCCCGAGATCATCCTGGAGCAGAACATTCGCGACATGAATGACCAGGTGCCGCGCATGAACGAATCCATCGCCATGGTCAAGGCGAACCAGACCCTCCTGCAAAAGGAAGAGGTCCGCTACAAGAACGACCTCGCCGACCTCACCGCCAAGGTCAAAGTATCCATCCAGGCCGGCCGCGACGATCTCGCCGGCAGCTTCGCCATGCAGCTCGAACAGGTCAAAGGCGCCCTCGCCCGCACGCAAGGTCAACTGCAAACCGCCACCGCAGCCTTCGACAAGGCCCTCGCCGTGAAGAAGGCTTTCATGCTCGAAAAGGAGCGCAAGACCCGCGAAGCCCTCGACGCCATCCGCGATTACCGCCGCGCCCAGTGGCAGAAGAAGGTCGCCGACTCCATGGAGCAGTTCGAAGTCGCCGGCATCAGCCAGACTCACGACGAGATGGTCCGCAAAATCGAAGAGATGACCGCTGTCAACGAAGCCCGCATGGATATGGCGCTCGGCAACGTCGATCAGCAGAAGATCCAGATCGAAGAGGAATCCGACAAGCTCCGCGCCAATGAGCTCGTCAAGCAATTTAAGGCGGAAATGGGAGTCCTCCCGCCGCAGCCGTCCGCTGGTCCGCCCCAAAAGACCATAGGGGGAACGGAAGCACAGAAAACGTCATAATTGTTCTAGGAAAATACCATGGCCGTCAAAATTGAAAAGGGTGGTTGGTTCCTGATTTTTCTGCTGGGCCTCGGGCTGGTAGGCTACGCCCTCGTGAGGTACGGCGTTATCGATATGGGGAAGCTGACCTCGAAATCGGGCTCCTCCTCCAGCGCCAAGGTGGACACCACCAAGCCGCTCGACACTACCGCGACTCCCGAATCCAACAACGTGCGTGTGCGCCTCAACATCTGGGTCGGCTGCGTCGGCGGCCTCGTCGCCAACGGCGGCCTCGACACCGCCGCCGGCTCCATCTTCGATAAGGAAGGCATCAAAGTCACCTTCAAGATCATCGACGACTGGACCGAAGGCGCCACCGCCCTCGCCACCAACAACGTCGACGTCATGCTCACCACGGACGACGTTTGGGGCAAGGATTTCGGCAAATTCCAGGACCAGGGCTTCCACGCCCACGCCTTTTACATGGTGGATTGGTCGCGCGGGGCCGATGGCATCATCGGAGCGCAGGGCATCAAGAGCATCGAAGACCTCGCCGGCAAAACCGTCGCCTTCGCGCCCTTCACGCCCTCGCACTTCCTGCTCTGGAATGGCCTCAAAAGCTCCGGCCTGTCCACCGAGCAGCGCAATGAGATCTTCTCGAAGGCCGTCCACACCAAAGACGGCATCGAGCCCGCCACTCTCTTCGCGCAGCAGAAGGTCGACGCCGCCGTCGCCTGGGATCCCGACATGTCCGATGCCGTCACCAAGCGCGCCGGCTCGCGCAAGATCTACGACACCCGCGTGGCCAATCACCTCATCGCCGATATCCTCGTGGTCAGCGATAAATTCTCCGCCGCCAATCCCGGTGTCGTGCTGAAGCTCGCGCAAGGCTGGCTCGAAGGCGTCAATTTCATCAAGGAACAGCCCGATCGCGCCGCCACCTTGATCGGCACCGTCAAGGATTTCAATATTCCGGCCGACCTCGCCAAGACCATGCTCGAAGGCGTGCACCTTTCCGACTACGCCGACAACCAGCAGTTCTTCGGCACCGCCGGCTCCGATTCCGACTACTCCAACATCTTCAAGATGTCGCAGGAGATGTACCGCGAACTGCGCGAAATCAAACACAGTTCCGACCCCGAAGAGACCGTCGACCGCCGCTACATCCAGCAGCTCGCCGCCAAGTTCCCCAACTCTCCCACCGAAGCCCCGACAGTTTATAAGGAGCCGCCCAAGAACGCCACCCCCATCGTCACCCAGCGTAAGACCATCTACTTCGAGCCCAACTCCGCCAACATGGGGCTCGATTCCCGTGCCGTAGTCGACGAGATCGGCGAGTTCATGCGCGCCTACGAAAACACCGTCGTCGATATCGAAGGCAACACCGATGCCTCCGGCTCCCGCGAGCTCAACATGGGTCTTTCTAAGCAGCGCGCCGATGCCGTGAAGAATTACCTGGTGGAGAAATTCCATTTCCCGACGAATCGCATGCGCACCATAGGCAACGGCCCCGACCGGCCGCTCGCCGACAACGACACTCCGGATGGCCGCGAGAAGAATCGCCGAACCGATATCAAGGTGTACCCCAATCCGGCGATGAAACAGTGAGCTTCAACCTGTTCGACATTCGACGCGACCTCAAGCGGGAGACCAGGGTCATGCTCGCCGTCCTGAGCTGGGCCCTCGTGGTCCTCGTCTGGTTCGCGATCACCGAGTGGGGGAAATTGCCGCCGTTTTCCTTGCCCAAACCGATGGGCGTCGTTTCGGCTTTCGCCCGCCTCTGGACGGAATACGACCTCCCCGGCAACGTCTTCATGAGCTGGTGGCGCATCGGCCAGGCCTTCCTCTGGTCGGCCGCCATTGCCATCCCGCTAGGACTCCTGATGGGCAGCTTCCGCTGGCTCCACGCCTTCGTCAACCCCATCGCCGAGCCCATGCGCTCCATGCCCATCACCGCCTTCGTCCCCGCCTTCATCGGCCTATTCGGTATGGAAGAAGGAATGAAGGTCGGCTTCCTCTTTTTCGGCATGTTCTTCTACCTTCTGGCGGTAGTAGTGGAAGAAGCCGACCGCGTCGACCAGGCGCTGCTCGAAACCGCCATGACGCTGGGAGCCAAGAAATCCCAGCTCCTCTGGCTGATGTTCCGAGCCTCCTTCCCCGGCATCTTCGGCTCCTTCCGCATCCTCTACGACATCGGCTGGACCTACGTGATCCTCGCCGAAATGGTCAACGCCCGTAAAGGAGTAGGCTACATGGTCGAGGCAGCCCGCAAGGTCCTGGACATCGACCGGGTCTACGCCGGCATCATAGCGATAGGCCTGGCCGCCTTCCTCTTCCGCTGGATCCTGACCCTCCTGGAACGCCAACTCTTCCCCTGGCGCCGCACCCTAAGCCAATCCAACGCCCCCGCCGTAGCGAAGGTGGCAGCAAAGGCCCACACCCATGCGTAAGCCCGTGGGGCATGCTTTAGCCTGCCCAATTCTTATCCGTGTGAATCCGTGTCCATCCGTGGCCAATAAATGTTCTTTCCTTTTTCCCTCCGTGCTCTCGACAGTTTTGCCATTGCCCTTTTCTCCGTGCCTCTGTGCCTCTGTTTTGAAAGACAATTATTGGCCGCCGATGAACGCAGATAAACGCCGATGGAACAAAAAGTTTCTTATCGGTGTTCATCGGCGTTCATCGGCGGCTAGTAAATGTTTCTCTCTCTTTCCCTCCGTGCCCTCCGCCGCCTCCGTGGTCTCGACGGTTTTACCTTTGACCTTTCTTCCTCCGTGCCTCTGTGCCTCTGTGGTGAACAACCATGCCCGCTAAGAACAAGGTCGTCCTCCGCAACGTCGCCCGCAGCTTCGTCTCCCCCACCGGCGAGCTCATCCAGGCCCTCCGCGACGTCAACTTCGAGATCGAAGACGTCTACTCGCCCGACGGCAAAGACATCGGCGAATTCCGCGTCCTCCTTGGGCCCTCCGGGTGCGGCAAGTCCACCATCCTCCGCCTCATCGCCGGCCTCGACCACCCCGACACCGGCGAGATCCTCGTCAACGGCGTCCCCGTCACCGGCCCCGGCCGCGACCGCGGCATGGTCTTCCAGAAATACACCTCCTTCCCCTGGCTCACCGTCTATCAAAACGTCGAGTACGGCCTGAAGATCAACGGATTCCCCGAGGCCGAACGCCGCCAGACGGTCCAGCACCTCATCGAAGCCGTCGGCCTCTCCGGGTTCGAGAAGTCCTACCCCGAAACCCTCTCCGGAGGCATGCAGCAGCGCGTCGCCATCGCCCGCACGCTCGCCCTTCGCCCCTCCGTCATCCTCATGGACGAGCCCTTCGGCGCGCTCGACGCCCAGACCCGCGAAGACATGCAGGAGCTCCTCCTCAAGATCTGGGGCGAATCCGCCAGCACCGTCCTCTTCGTCACCCACGACGTCGACGAGGCCATCTACCTGGCCGACCACATTTTCGTCCTGTCCGCCCATCCCGGTACAATTATGGAAGATGTACCGGTGCCGTTCGGACGTCCGCGCGACCGCTCGATCAAACAAACCGAGCCGTTCCACCAATTGCAGCAGCACGTGCTGGCGTGCCTGCGCCGCGGGCCCGGACCACCCGGACAGGTGCGAGTAGGCGTCTGATGGCGGGCGACAAAGACGACGGTTCTCTCAGTTACGTCAAGGCCGCGTTCCACTGGCAGTACAACTTGATTGCACTCGCCGGCGCGGTGGGCTTTGCGGTGATCTCCGCCAGCGGTCTGCCCCTGATTCTGGCGGCCGGCGCCGAGCTCATCTACCTCAGCACCATTCCGCAAAACTCGCGCTTCCAGCGCCTCGTCCGTTCCTGGCAATTCGCCGAGCAGAAGAAGCTCCAGCAAAAGGGACTGAGCGAGCTCTTCCGCGAGCTCCCGCCCGAAATGCGCAGCCGCTTCGCCCGCCTCGACGCCGTCTGCCAGGGTATTCGCGAGAATTACAAGCGCCTCTCCAGCACCTCGCAAATGTTCGCCGAGCAGATGGAATCCAAGCTCGACGGCCTCTCGCAATCCTACGTCCGCCTGCTGAACTCAGCCTTCCATCATCGCCAGTACCTCAACACCACCAACCCCGATCTCATCAAAAAGGAATGCTCCGGCCTGCAGGCCGATCTCGAAAAGGAGCCGGCGAAAGTCCAGGAGATCAATCGCAAGCGCATCGAGATCCTCGGCAAGCGCATTGAGAAGTTCGACAAGATCAAAGAAAACTGCCAGGTGGTCGACGCCCAGTGCGCCGCCATCGAAGATGTCCTCCAACTGATCCGCGACCAGTCGGTCACCATGCACGACCCGCAACAAATCACCGAGCACCTCGACAACCTGGTAAAGGACGTCGAGCAAACCGAAGAAACCGTCCGCGAAGTCGAATCCATCTTCGACATCTCGCCCCTGGCCGTCCCCGATTTCGACCCCGGCGACATGGGCAACACCGGCAAAACCTACGGCGGAAGGGTGCGCAATTGATGTGGGACATGCTTCAGCTTGTCCAGCCGGGCGCAGCCCGGCTCATCTTGAAAGAAATTAAGACATTATTAGCCGCCGATGAACGCAGATGAACACAGATAAAAACGAGGCTCATTCTTATCGGTGTTTATCGGCGTTCATCGGCGGCCAAATTGAGTGCGTCCTCTCCGCGTCCTCTGCCCCCTCAGCGCCCTCCGGTTTTGACCTTCATACTTCTCAGCGTCTCAGCGTCTCTCCGGTGAAGAATTGAGTTCCCCCATGTCCGCCAACCCCACCCACGAAACCCTCCCCGCCTGGGCCAATGAGCTCTCCGAGAAATACTACTCGGGCGTGACCTCCATGTTCGTCCTCCATGGCAACGTCCGCGATCTCGCCCCGCACGCCAATGAGTTCGTGCCCCTCTCGCAATTCCTCCGCGAGGCCCTCTTCGGCGGCCGCGACCTCGTCCTCCTCTACGACCGCGGCGGCGGCCTCACCTTCTCCACTCCCGACATGAAGGCCGACTTCTCCCGCGCCCTCTCGGGCTACGACAGCTTCCACGGCACCAACTTCTCCGGCGGCCTGCCGCGCAATCCCGACGGCGTCCTCAACATCCTCGACAACTACCTCCGCCTGCGCATTCTCGACAAGAAGAAGATCGCCGTCGTCATCGACTTCGCCGAGACCATCGCGCCCGCCGGCGACACCTCCGGCATGCCCGCCGAGGATCGCAACTCGCTCGTCATCCTCAAGCGCTGGGCGCAGAGCCCGACGTTCCTCCAGGCCGACATCACCTTCTGCCTGATCGCCGAGAACCGCATCGAGCTGAATCTCGGCCTGGTGCAGAACCCCGGTGTCGCCTCTATCGAAATTCCGCTGCCGTCGGAAGCCGAGCGACTCGATTTCATCCGCGTGCAGCTCGCCGCGAAGCCGCTGCCCGCCGGGTCCGACGTCACCCCGGAGTCTCTCGCCGCGCTCACCGCCGGTCTAAAGCGCGTGCAGTTGCAGGCCATGATCTCCGACTCCGTCGAGAACCAGCGCCCGCTTACCGACAAGTTCCTGGTGAAGCGCAAGAAAGACATGATCGAGGCCGAAGCCGGCGGCCTGCTGGAATTCGTGCAGAGCCGTTTCGATCTCTCCATGGTCGCCGGCCACGCGCCCGCCAAGAAGCGCCTCCAAGACGCCGCCGCAGCCATCCGCGCCGGCCGCACCGATGTGGTGCCCATGGGCTATGTGATCTGCGGCCCCGTGGGCACCGGCAAGACGTTCCTCACCACCTGCTTCGCCGGCGAGATCGGCATCCCCGCCGTCACGCTCAAGAATTTCCGCAGCATGTGGCAGGGCGTCACCGAAGGCAACCTGGAGCGCATTCTGAATCTGCTGAAAGCCATGAGCCCCATCGCCGTCATCGTCGACGAGGCCGACGCGCAGCTCGGCAACCGATCGAGCTCCGGCGACAGCGGCGTCTCCAGTCGAGTGTTCGCGCAGATCGCGCAGTTCATGGGCAACACCGAGCTCCGCGGCAAGGTCATCTGGTTCCTGCTCACCTCGCGCCCCGACCTGCTCCCCGTCGATCTCAAACGCCAGGGCCGCGCCGAAGAGCACATCGCGCTCTTCTACCCCCACACCGATGAAGACCGCCTTGCCATGCTGCATGTCGCGCTCAAAAAGAGCGGCACCACGCTGGCATCGCCGGAAGCCGAGGCCGTCTTCCTGAAACACGCCGACGGACTCTCCGGCGCCGACGTGGAAGCCATCCTCGCTCGCGCCCGCATGAAGAAAGCGCTCGAAAATCAGACCGGCCTCGACGCCCAGGATCTGGTCGACGCTCTCGAAGATTTCATCCCGCCGTCTTACCCCACCGAGATCGAATTGCAGACCCTCGCCGCCGTCCTCGAATGCACCAGCAAGAGCCTCCTGCCGGATGAATACCGCACCATGGATCGCGGCGAAATCATCCGCCGCACGAATGAGCTCATGCTGCTGGCACGGAGGGAGTAACGCCAAGCGCACGATTGAATTCCTCGGGGCATTCGAGCATCGGATAGTGGCCGGTGTGCGGCAGCACCACAGGTTCGAAGCCCGGCGCCACGCGCCGGACGCCGTCAAAGGACGAGGTTATCCGATTCAGCATGCGCTCATTTTCCCGCCTCGCAAGGGCCGCGGCAAGCCGTGCTAGTTTGGAATTTGACAACTAAGGCCCTCTGTCTCCTCTTCGCCGCCGCGCTGCTCGCCGCCGCTTTCGCGGCCGACGATGAAGCCAAGAATCTGCCCGACGGCCCCGGTAAGGAGACCGTCGCCAGAGTCTGCATCGATTGCCATACCGCCGGCACGTTCCGCAAGATGCGCTTCAACGAAGCGGAATGGGACGACAAGGTCGGCGACATGGTGGACCGCGGCGCCAAGGCCGACGAGAAGCAGCAGGCGGAGATTGTCGCTTACCTGGTGCGCAACTTCGGCCCCGACGCCAAGGTCAACATGAATACCGCGCCGCTTAGCGAACTGATGGTAGTCCTCGGATTCAGCGCCGATGAATCGAAAGCGCTGGTCGCCTACCGCACCGATCATGGCGCCTTCAAAGATTGGAGCGACGTCGCGAAAGTCTCCGGAGTGGACGCCAAGAAAGTGGAATCGCAGAAGGACAAGATGGCGTTCTAGGTGGGGCGGACGCCCACGTCCGCGGCCGACCCCCTGGGCGGCCTCTTCGCGCGTGATTCTTCGACAGAAAAGCGGGACGTGGGCGTCCCGTGCGGACCAGGGGGTCCGCCGTACCCAGACCGAATGGTCCGCGGCTTACCGGAGGAAATTGTCCAAGCAAACGAGTTAGCCAGCACGCCCGGACCAAATGTTCCGCCGCCCTACTTCGCGTCGGTGCGCGGGCCGCGTCCTTCGATCTTGTAATCGGCCGGCACTTCGAACAGCGCATGTGCCGGCTCGGTGCGGACGATGTTGGTGTACCGCGTGACGGTCTCGCCGGTGCGCGGATCGCTACGCTTGAAGAGCACCGCCATCTGCAAGTCCGGCGAATACCAGCTTTCGGTGACCGTCTGCATGGGCAGTTCGTTGCCTTGCTGACCGGCGGGGATCGTCACGGTGGTGCGCGTGCCTTCGGCCGTTACGCCCTCCACCGTTTTGGTTCCCAGCGATTCCGTCTTGGCGTTCTGCTGCCGGTCTGCGTGCGGAGGTCCGCCGCGCATGCGTTCGCCGCGGCCCATGGACTTGCTCGCCGTTTTCGATGCGGGGCTCAACGCATAATTCACACCGGCCACCGGATCGCTGATGAAGATGACCGGCGGCAGATTGGTATTGCTGGCCAGTGCGCCCAGGCTGTTCAACGATTGCTCGCGCCGCGTGCGCCCCTCGCCGTCGCGGTAGTAGCGCAATTTGGTTATCTGGTGGACATGGTTGCCGTCCTGCAGAACCATGGTGGTTTCGGTAGCGATATCCGCCGAAAACGGCGCCCCTTTGATCACCGCGCCCGCGCGTCCCGGCTCGGCGCCCACGAATCTCCACGGCGGACCTCCGCGCGCCGGCGGTTGCGCTTGCGCGACCATCGCCGCGGCCAGAAGACCCACCACTAAAAACCGTACCATTGAAGTGTTCCTAATTCGTGCCGCCGCCGGGCACCAGGCGCACCGCGCGCGGTGTGCCGTCGGCGGCCAGCGCCACATCGGCCAAAACCGTCTCCGCGGCGCGATCTTCGCCGAGCGAGACGCCCGCCTCGATCATCGCCGAGCCCGGCACTTCCACCCGCACCACATTGTAATCTTCATTCGGCTCGATGCGCGGGGCATTCGGCAGGCGCACAAAACCTTCCCCGAGAGCCGAGGTATCGTCGTCGGGATCCGCTGCCGCCGCGGTTTGCACTCTAGGCTGTGCGCTGCGATGAGGCGCCGCCACCGTCCCGGGCCTCGCGGGCGCCGGCTGATACCCGCGAACCAGCACCACCGCCAGCGCGATAGTGGCGGCGGCCGCCGAAGCCCACGCCACTACCGGCGTCCACCACGATCGTGCAAACGACCGTTCAACCTGGTAGCCCGTATGCGAGCGGAATGCAGCCACGAGACCCGCTTCCACGCGCGGCGGCGCTTCCGTCTGGCGCCATTCTTCGCCTATGGAGTGCAGCCCGGCCGCCAGCGCGCGGTGCGGCGCCCACTGTGCGGCGCAGGTCACGCAATCCGCCAAATGGGCCGCCTGCGCTTCCGTAATGTCGTGGCCCCGCTGGGGAAAATGGTCCCAAAACTCGTGGCAATTCATATTGCGTACCTCACCGGCTTCCAGGCATCCACTGCCAGCCGCGGTTTGCGGTCCTGATTCAACTTTTCGAGCAGCAGCGCGCGCGCCCGATGCATGCGGGAGCGCACCGTGCCAATGGGACAGCCCAACGCCACCGCCGCATCCGCGTAATCCAGTTCCTCCAGATCGCACAGCACTACCACTTCGCGATACCGCCGCGGCAGCGCCTGCACCGCCCGCCGCAACGCCTCGATCGTCTCATGCCGCGTCAGCCCCGCCAGGGGATCGTCGATTACCGCCAATTCGCGGGGCGCAACTTCGTCGGTCTCCGATTCCAGGGGAACGTTGGATCGGCCGCGTTCCAGGTTGCGAAGCACCAGCTTGCGGGCGATCCCGAACAAATAGCCCGAAAGGGTCCCTCGTTCCGGGTCGAACCCGCATTCTTCCCGCAACAGCGCCAGAAAGGCCTCCTGCACGATGTCCTCCGCCGCCGCGGGGGAACCACCCATGTGGAGCGCGAAACGGTAGATCGAGCCCTGCCGACGCCGGTAAAGCGCTGTAAAGGCTTGTTCGTCCCCGTTTCGAAGCCGCGATAACAGTTCATCGTCGGATTGGGACGAGTATTGAGGCATGCTTCCTTACTCTTAATTGTAATGGTTGGAGCGAAAGTTCCAAAAGGGTTAGCGTCCGGCGGTGACGTCCAATTATTAAAGTTCGTCAAGTTACCGTATACTAATTTGGTACTTTACCTGACTCTTCGGCTATCCTATTATTTTGGTTCAGGTTGGAATTCCATGGCTCCGGGACAAATCGAGGAAATAGCGGCACTGCAACGAAAAATCGTCGAACTGGAAACGCAAGTTGAAAAAATGCGGCGTTCGGACGAACAACAATTCCGGCACATGGCGGATTGCGCACCCTTTCCCATCTGGTCGGCGGGGACAGACGCGATGCGAACTTTCGTGAACCGCGCTTGGCTGGAATTCCGCGGCCGCACGCCGCAGCAGGAAATGGGCAGCGGATGGACCGACGGTCTGCACCCGGACGATCGCGACCTCTGCCTGGAGACTTACATCAAGTCGTTCACCAGCCGGCAGGCGTTTCATATGCAGTATCGGCTGCAGCGCGCCGACGGCACTTACACCTGGGTGGAGGACGATGGCCGGCCGCTGCTGCAGACCGATGGAATTTTCGCGGGATATCTGGGCACGGTGACCGATATCACGGATCGCAAGCGCGGCATTTTCACTCCCGACCAGGAATCGGTACGGCTGGTCTTTGCCCTCACCGAGCGCGAGCGGCAAGTGCTGGTGTTGATCGCGGAAGGCCGGTCCACGAAAGAGGCGGCGGCCCGGTTAGGCATCAGTTATAAGACGGCCGATTCGCACCGCAGCCGAATTCTCGAAAAGCTGGGAGTTCATGAAACTGCCAGCATGGTGCGCTACGCCATCCGCGCGGGACTGATCCAGGCGTAAGGCTCAATTTGGCGCAGACACTCATGTCTGCGGCGCCGAGACTCCGAACTCCTGAGGGCCGTGGAATTTGCCATGAGTTCGCAGACCGCTCCCTCACGGTCGCGGCTCGGTATCGGCGGATTGCGTTTCCGAGCCGCGCGCGTCAGCAAGCGGATTCAGGTTCAACCGAAGACGACGAGGTTTCCGGAGAGTCTAGTCTCGACCCAGCAGGCTGAAGCCGGCTGAAGCCTGCGCCACGTCACCACAGTACCCTTGAGCTATCCACACCCCGTCCGCTCGCGGTATACTCTACCCTACCTGGAGGGGTGACATGTTCCGAATATCCGCTGCCGCTGCCCTTGCGAGCTTCAGTCTGGCTCCGCTTGCCTTCTCTCAATCCGCCAAGATCGATTTCGCCCGCGATGTACAGCCCATCTTCCGCCAGAATTGCATTGGCTGCCACGGACCGGCCAAGCAGAACAATGGCTTGCGCCTCGACCGTCGAAGCTCGGTGATCAAGCCGGGCAGCCGCCGAGTGATGCCGGGCAGCCTCGAAAACAGCTTTCTTTACTACCGCCTTACCGGCAACGGTTTCGGATTGCAGATGCCGCCCACGGGCCCGCTGCATCCTGAACAGATCCAAATCATCAAAGCGTGGATCGAGCAGGGCGCCGAATGGCCCGATGCGCTCGCCAATGAGATCGAACTGCCGCCGCTGGACCCTAAGGCGATCGCGCTCGTCTCAACTTTGCGGACCGACCGGCAGGCTTTCAACAAGGCGGTGGCCGACGATCCCCAAATCCTCAATGCCCGCGGTCCCGAGGGCTCGACCCCTTTCATGTATGCCGTGCTTTATACCGACGCGCCGGCCATCGAGCGCCTCATCAAACTGGGCGCCGACCCTAACAAGCATAACGATGCCGGGGCGACAGCTTTGATGTGGGCCGCCCTCGATCTGGAAAAGACGCGAGTTCTGCTGGCGCACGGCGCCGGTGTAAATGCCAAGTCCGACGATGCGCGGACGCCGCTGATGGTCGCCGCCAGCCGCCCCGGGAACTCCGCGACCGTGAAACTGCTGCTCGATCACGGCGGCAATCCCAATCCCACGTCGAATCCCAGTGCGGAATCGTCGCCATTGCTGGAAGCTTCGCTCGCCGGCGACCCCGAAAGCATGCAAGCTCTCCTCGAAAAAGGCGCTGAACCGAAAGAAGCTGGGGCGGCGATCGCCAATTCGGCGGGGGCGAATTGTAACCGGTGCATCGATCTGTTGCTGGCGCAGAAAATTGAACCCATGCAATACACCATCGCGCTGCTAAACGTCATCGTCCTGGAAAATCCCGCCTTGACCAAGCTCATGCTGGACCGCGGCGCCGATGTCAACGCGCCCGATCCCACCGGCCGCACGGCGCTGATGTACGCCGCCGTCTCCGACATGCTGCCCGTAGAGCAGGTCAAGATGCTGATCGACAAGAAAGTGGATGTGAATGCCAAAAGCACGCACGCGCACTCGGGCGAATCGGGAATGACGGCGCTCGATATTGCCAAGCTCCACGGCCAGACGGCAGTGGTCGACATCCTGCTAAACGCGGGCGCTACCAGTGCGGTTCCCGAAGCCACGGCGCAACCGGTGAAGATGCGGGAGGGCAATACCATTCAAGCCGCGGTGCCTGCCAGCCTGGCCCTCGTGCAGCGCACCGATGCCAGTTTCATGCCGAAGACGGGATGCTTCTCCTGTCACAACAACAGCCTGGCGGCTGCGGCCGTCGCCACGGCGCAAAAGAACGGTTTTCGCGTGGACGAAAAGACGGCGGCGCAACAGTTGGCAGCTAACGCCGGGGCCATGCAGGGTATACGCGATATCCTGCATCAGGGCACCTTTGGCCCGGGATTGAACGAAAATCCCGTGATTATCTCATATGCCCTGCTAGGTCTGGAAGCCGAAGGCTATAAACCCGACTTGAGTACCGACGCCGCCGCGATGTTCATCCAGACTCACCAGATGGCGGATGGCCACTGGGCCGCGGGTCCGGAAGCGCGGCCGCCGTTGTGCGCCGACGATCTCGGTCAGACCGTGCTCGCCATGCGCGCTCTTCAACTGTACGCGCCGACGGTGGACAAGGCGGCATATGCGAAATCCATCCAGCTGGCGGCCACGTGGATCGGCGAGTTCCGCCCCAAGACGAATTACGATATGGCGTGGCGCTTGCGCGGCTTGGTCTGGGGCGGTAAGAGCAAAGAGGCTGTTCTGAAGGCCCGGAACGATCTGGTGGCCATACAACGCGCGGATGGCGGATGGTCCGACCTGCCGTCCATGGAGAGCGGCGCATACACTACCGGGCTGGCGATGATCGCGCTGCAAAGCTCGGGGCTTGCGGTTTCCGACGCGGCTTACCAGCGCGGTGTGCGCTATCTGCTCAATACGCAGCTGCAAGACGGCTCGTGGCACGTGCGCACACGCGCGGCTGGATTCCAGCCGTATTTCGATAACGGATTCCCCCACGGCGTGGACCAATGGATATCGGCCGCCGGCACGAGCCTGGCGACCATGGCATTGACGCTAGCGGCGCCGCCGGCGTCCGTCCGTACGGCGGCAGGGGCTCCCGGGGAGCGTTAATAAAAAACAAATTAGCCACCGATAAACACCGATAAACACCGATGAACACCGATAAGAAAGCGCTTGGTTTTTTATCGGTGTTTATCATGTTTTCCCGAGCACTAGTTATGCCGGCGTGCACGCCTTGCGCAGGTCCTCGCCCATTGTCGACTGCTCGTCTACCGTGAGCTTACGGCCCTTCACCGTCACGTAGAACACGTCGATGGCGCGATTCGCCTGCGTGTCGATCAGCACTACTTCGATATTGCCGCCACTCGAAGAAATAGCCGAAGCCAGATCGTAGAGCAGCCCAGGGCGGTCTTCGGCGACCAGTTCCACCAGCGTGGCGGCGGCGCTGGCCTCGCCGTCGAATCGAATGGCGGCGGGAACGCGCACCCTGCGGCTCGGCGGCTTTGGCTTGGGCCGGTTCTTCAGCAACTCGCGCACGTCGAGCTTGCCTAGAATCACGCGCTCCGCGGTGGTACGAAGGCGGTCCACTTCCGAGGGGTTCAGCTCCAGGGTGCGGGTGGGATCGGCAAATACGAAAGTGTCGACAATCTGGCCGCGGCGGTTGGAGAACGCTTCCGCACGCAGAATGTTCATGCCGAAGCCGGCCAGCGTGCCGGCGATGCGCGCAAACAGACCGGGAGTATCGGCGGCGATCACCGTCAACTGCCACGCCATATCCAGGCTGCGGATATCCATGGCCACGCCCTTCGTCTCGCTCTTCGACGAGAGCTCCACGTGGGCGGCAATCTCCTCTTCCGAGTGGGTGCGCAGATAGCGCACCGGCAAACCTTCCAGCAGTTCGCCGCCCGGACCCAAGGCCGACTCGGCAATGCGCTGCTCCGAAAGTTCGCGCGTGAGTTCGCGATAGACGGCCAGGTAGAGACGCCACAATTGGGAAGACCGCCAGGGCGTCATCACGTTGGGGTTTACCGCGCTGATGTCGGCGTAGGTGAGCAGCGTGAGCGCTTTCAGTAGCCCCTCCGTTCCCACGATATGCGCTACATCCTGAATCGCCTTGGGATCGGCCAAATCCCGCGAGCGCATGGCCACCGAGAGCTCCATGTGGTTGCGAATCAGGAATGAGACGGTGTCCCGCTCCGGCGCCGGCATGCGGATGCGCCGCATGGCTTCACTGGCGGCGACGAGTGACGCTTCTACGTGCCCCGTGTACCCGCTGGACGCTTCCGTCGATGCCTTGCCCGAATCGTGGAACAGCAGCGCGAACACGAGCACGCCCTTTTGCGGCAGCTCGCGCAGAAGCTCGCCGTACCCCTCGGGCGCGGAGCAGGCGTTCTGGATAGCGACGAGGGTATGCTCGTCGACGGTGTAGCGGTGATAGAAGTCGCGGACCACGAGGCATTCGATCTGCTCCAGGCCGGGGAACAAGGCGAACAGCACGCCTGTCTCGTGCATGGAACGGACGGCGAGGGGAGCGTGCTGTTGCGAGAAGATCTGGTTCAGCGCGGGCCAAAGGTGGCGCGGTTCCTCGAAATATTCCCGCAGGCGGCTGAGGCGAGCCTCCAGTTGGTTGACGGCTTCATTGGACAGCGGAATGCCGTGATGCGCCACGAATTCGAAGAGCCGCAGCACCAGTTCCGGGTCGCTATCCAGGAGGTGCGGAGCGCGCACATGAACGCGCTCGCGATGGACCGAGAAGTCTACGTTGGAGAGGCGCGACCGCCATCCCACAAACTGTGCGAAGAGGGCGCTCGATTGCGCGTCCCACAGCTCCAGGGAACGCAGCGCAGCGCGATCGACGATGCGCGCATGGCGGTAATACTCGCGCATCCAGGCGGCGACTTCCTTGCCTTGGCCGTTCTCGGCCAACCCGTCCTGCGCATCGAAAGTGAGCCGATTCTGATCGCGGCCGGCCTGCGAATGAAGCGCGCATCGCAGCCCCGCCAGGAAGCGGAAGGCCTGCCGCAGCTCCTCGGGAGCGTCGGGAGCGGTGATGCGATTGGCGTCGGCGTCGCGGAGCTGCTCCATCCAGCGGATGAATTGGAAATCGCGCAAGCCGCCGGGGGTATCCTTTACGTTGGGTTCGAGATGATAATACGTGCCGGCGTATTTGGTATGGCGCTCGCGTGTGAGGCGGACCAGGTTGCGCATCAAAGCGTCGCGATTGGCCTGTACGAAGCGCGGAAACTTCTTGCTGAGCGACGCGAAGAGCGGGCGGTCGCCGGCGAGGAAGCGTTGGTCGAGCAGGCTGATGTTCAGCTCGGCATTCTGGTCGTGCACCGCGAGGCATTCCTCGGGAGTGCGCACCGATTGGCTCACGCGCAGGCCGGAGTCCCACAGCCGCTGCAGGAAAGCGGAGATCTCCGGTTTACGATCGCGGGGGATCGCTTCGTTCTGGCACAGAAGCAGCAGGTCGACATCCGAAAACGGGAAGAGCTGGCGCCGGCCGTATCCGCCGACGGCAGCCAGTGCGAGGCCGTCGGGTACGGTGGGGAACAGAAGGCTGTCCGCGGCCTCCACCACCATGCGGTCCACCTGGTTGGCGCGTTCGGCGAGCGAAATCAGGACGTCGGAGGGCGCGGCGACGGCACGCTGCGCGGGATCGCGATGTGGCAGCGAGGCTGACATTTGAGATCCCGCAGCGTGGCGCTACAGGACCGATTCCCCCCGGTCGTCGTTGCGAATGCGAATGGCTTCGAGCACATCGAAGACAAAGATCTTGCCGTCGCCGATCTTGCCGGTGCGCGCCGACTCGATGATGGCGCGCGTAACGTCGTCCACGCGGCCGTCGGCGATCACCACTTCGACCTTGACCTTGGGCAGCAGGTCAACGGTATATTCCTGCCCGCGATACACCTCTTTATGGCCCTTCTGCCGTCCATGGCCGCGGACCTCGGAGATCGTCATGCCTTCGATTCCGATGGCCTGCAGCGCTTCCTTCACTTCGTCGAGCTTGAACGGTTGGATAATTGCCTCAATTTTCTTCATGGCGGAATTCTTAACTGATATTAGCAGCCGCGAACGCCGCCCGCTCCTGGCGCCGACATCTATCCGCCAAGACAGGGAACGAAAAGCGAAGATGCCGCCGACACGATTCCGCCGTACTGTTTCAGCCATTTTGCACCACGCCGGTGGGATTCCCAAGATGGAAGTTTCTATGACCCTGATCGCAATTGCCTATCCGGCCGGGTGGTGTCTTAAATGTGCGTTGATTGCAAATTGCGATAGACCATTTGGTGTCTACGATCCAACGATGGCCGTGACAGACTGAGAAGCCAATATTCGAGTGATTAATGTCCTTGAGTTGGCGTTATTGTCGAAAACGAACTGGCAATTTACGAACGTCACGTCCTGAAAAACTCCTTTTTCGCCACTGTAATGGATCTCCACGTTCTCAAAAACTACGTGGCGCATATACATGCCGTCCACGGAGATGGCACCTCCCAGAACCAGCAATATGGAATGGCCTACCTTTGACGGCTGCGGTAGCGTAAGAGGCTCAGCTCCTGGGCCGAGTTCCTCCATCGCCGTTGCCTTGTCGGAATCGATTGGAGCGGCCCCAAAGGCAAATAACCTGGAGCGCTGTTTCCCGGGGACTAGCTTGCTTGTGAATCTGTCGTGCGGCTCATCGTACGGACTATAATCCGATAACTTCACCTCTGGGTTAAGCCACGAACGATAGGATGCAAATTTCAGCGCTACTTCCCAAGCCTTTGGATCTTCTATAGCTGCGGAGACAAAACTGTCACCAGATTGCTGGACGACCGACGCGGGGATGGGTGGAATGGATTTTTGGGAGGATTCGGCAAGGAGTTGCTTTGCGGCTGCCTGATTCTGTGGTTTAGTTGGGGCGCTGGAGGCAATGAGTGCACGGAGTACGACCATCTGGCTCTTCAGTTCGCCCATGTCCCTCGTCGAGTTAGTTTCGAACCGAGTCTCATCCTTAACACGAGAGAGCGCCTGATACCATCCCGCTGCCGCGAGCGCGACTGCGGCAAGAATTACCGAGCAGATCGCGGCGGGAGTTCCAATAGCCTTGACGTTTTCTCCCGTCCTGCGCCATCCATTCGGACGAAACGACTCGACTGCTGCACTGATCTTCCCGGTGACGGAGCTATCATTCTCAAATTGGTCCTTTACCTTTCCTGCTACCGTCCTCTGAATCTCCTCAGAGAGCCATTTCTTGTCGGACGAATTGAGGCTAGCCATTTCTTCGAACGCGAGCGCGGACTCCATTGTACACTCCAGTCAGGCCGCGTTTAACGCCTTCCGAAATGGGCACCAGCCATTTCCGAGAGGTGGCAGCCGATTAGAATTTTCGCGCTCGCCCTATCGTGCGCCAAAACTTACTTGGCGTCCATGCCGTTAAACTTTCAACCGATGGGCCAATCCTGGCATGAGAGCATGACGGATAGCAGGGTTTGTGGCGCTAATCCATTGAGCCTGAAGAGAATTTAATTTGAAAAAAGGCGTGATCGTTAAGCGGCTAATCTCGGAAAGCGCTGGGTGGGATTCTTTTTCAGCGTAAATTCTGATACTTAGGAGCGAAGGCGGGGCCACGGAGTCATGTGCCTTGGCGGGTAGCGATTCCGGGGCCTTCGCACCCGTGATCGTCTTTATCCCACGTTCCGGCGATGGATGCAAGCCGGGTGAGTATGATGCCGAGTGGTTGCCCCGGCAGTGCCCGGTTTGCGGCCAGATCGCAATCATCGGCCACGGACGGCGTCGCAGACAGGCGCATGACGGCTTGCATGATTGGATTCTGCTGCGGCGCGGCATGTGCAAGGTTTGTGGCGGCACGGTGACCGTACTGCCCGCCTGGTGTGTGCCAGGCGCGGCATACAGCCTGTTAGCCCGCCAACAAGCGCTCGAACGACTCGGCCAAGGAATGCCTGTCGAACAGGCCGCGCCGCATTGCCGCGATCCCGATCGCATCGCCGACCCCTCCACCGTCCGGCGATGGTTC
>Ga0182018_10000745_pt1 | contig 40670 bp, 27 predicted proteins | sample 812P2MmetaG_FD_120490 | JGI IMG/M metagenome (GOLD analysis project Ga0182018, IMG submission 120490) | Permafrost microbial communities from Stordalen Mire, Sweden - 812P2M metaG | ecosystem: Environmental > Terrestrial > Soil > Wetlands > Permafrost | place: Sweden: Stordalen | collected... | reverse complement strand
TTGCTCGAGCTCGGTAGGCGCTGACCGTGCGCGGCAGCGGGAGGCGGCTCTGGCGAGCGCTCCTCTGGGTGTCGAGCGCGGCGCTTGCCACTTCGAGCGCGCCGTCCGTCCGCGCGCAGGCGGGTGACGTGCCGGCCGCGCGGGGCTTCGTCGAGCTCGTGGTGGCCGGGAGCGACGACGACGTGGCGGCCCTCGTCGACGCGTTGCGCGAGCTGGTGGGACGCCTGGGGCTGAGCCTTCGCGCCGTCCGGGCGGACGCGCCCCCGTGGTCGAGTGGCACGGTGCCGATCTCGCGCGACGAGCGTGCGCGGGTCTTCATCGACAACCGCATCGCGGACCGGATCGAGATCACGGCGGCGGCCGTGACGGACGGGACTCCGTCGCCACTCGTCGTGCGCCGCGTCCCGCGTGCCGAATCGCCCGCGATCGTCGTCGAGCAAGTGGCGCACGCCGTCCATTCGACGCTCGAGTCGCTGCTCTCGGGCGGCGCGCCTCCCCCCGAGCCGAGCGCCCCTGCCCCGGTCGTCGAGCCGCCCATCGTCGCCGCAGAGCCCGCGCCCCAGGCCGAGACCCCGCCGCCAAGGCCCGCCCGTCGGCGAAGCGGATTCGGCATGGACGCCACGGCGTTCGCGTCGGGACGCGGGATGGCGTCGAGCACGGGCCCCGTCATCGGCGGCGGCGGCGCGGTGAACCTCACGGCATGGCGAGGCCCGTGGCGGCCCAGCCTGTGGCTGGGCGGCTCGTACAACGCGGCGTTCGGCACGCTGGACCCGGGCATCGTCTCGCTCGCGACGAGCGCGACGTCCATTCGCGCGATCCCGAGTGTCGAGCTCCTCGATGGTTCGCTTCTTCAGGTCGACTTTGGCGCGGGCGGAGGCGTGGACATTTTTCACACCGTGCCGGGCAGCCCAGGACTTGCCGTGGAGCTCGGTCCCACGAAGAACGTGGGAGATCCCGTGCTGACCGCCCAAGTCGTGGCCCGGTTCCGTGTGACTTCGGCAGCTCGCATCTTTGTCGGGGTCGACGTCGACGGAGACCTCGGCTCCCACCGCTATACGTCCAGGGATCTCGCGGGCAATTCAAGCGCGGTCCTCGAGCCCTGGCTGGTTCGACCGTCGGCGATGCTCGGCCTCTGCGTACCACTCGTGGGGGTTGCAGCATGCGCCGGTCCCGAGTGAGACGCATCCATGACGCCTTGCGCCGTCTCGCGATCGCGGGGGCGTTCATTCAGCCAGCGCTCAGTGGCTGCGGCACCGACGTGGTCGTGGCCCAGGTCAACGTCGGGCAGAAGTGCTCGAGTGCGAACCACTGCCTCCCGGGAGAGTACTGCTATATGACGACGTGCACGGCCACCGAGGGGACCTGTCTCCTTCCACCGACTGCCTGCGCGGATACCGGTGAGAGCCCGGTCTGCGATTGCAACGGAGTCTTCTACTGGGACGACTGCATCCGAGCGATGCATCAGGTCGCCGCGACGCGGCCTTGTATGGACGCGCTCCCGAAGACGTGCGCTGAGGAGTCCGACTGCCCCGACGGGTCGGTCTGCGGAAATTTCAACGCAACATGCGACACGACGATGACTCCACCGGGAACATGCTGGGGCCTGCCGTCGACGTGCCCGTCGGATACGGGGCTCTTCGCGACCTGCGATGGGACCCGCAAGTGCATGAACCTTTGCGCGGCCATCGAGACCCAAACGTCATTTCAGGCGCTGCCGTTCGACCCTTCCTGCCAATGACGAGCACCTGTCCGCCTCCTTCGCCCTGGCTGAAACCACAACGCTCGGGTTCACTACCCGCCGTCCCGCCCCGCGTCTGCAGGTGCTCCGCACAGGTTGAACCCTCCCCCGCCGCAAACCTGGGATGGCGGGCAGCTTCCGCAGTCCACGACCCCGCCGCAGCCATTTGCACACGAGCCGCAGTTGAAGCCGAGCTGCGCGCAGGTGACCGGCTTGCATTCGGCGCCGGACCCGCAGTGAAAGGGTATGCCCCCGCCCCCGCACGTCGCGGGTGACCCTATCGGATAGCCGGGGCACCCGACGCTGCACGACGACACCAGGTTGCCGCAGCCGTCGGTGAACCCGCCGCACCCGACCGACAAGTCCGCGCACGTGAGGCATGGGCCCCCGTCCGCGCGGAGCGTACCGCACAGGTTGTAGCCGCCCCCGCCGCTGCACGTGGCGGGAGGAACGCAGGAGCCGCAGTCGATCGTGCCGCCGCAGCCGTCGTCTGCCGTGCCGCAATCGTACCCGAGCGCGCCGCAGGTCAGCGGAACGCAGCGGGTCGCTCCGTCGGTCCCTCCGTCGAGCGGTGCACCGCCGCAGGTCGCGCCGTGCGAACTGTAATTCGGTCCACCGCAGTACTCGGGACCCTCGCACGTTCCGCAGTCGACGACGACCGAGTCACCGCAGACCGCCTGTACGCCGCAGTTGGAGCCCAGCTTGGCGCATGCGGTGCTCGGCACGGGGCCGCACGCGCTCGGCCCACCACCGCCGCAGTACTCGGGAGCGGTGCAGGCGCCGCAGTCGGGCGTGAGGCCGCCGCAACCGTCGCTCTGCTGCCCGCACACGGACCCGTAGTCGAGGCACGTCACGGGGGCGCACGTTCCAGCGTCACTCGGGCAGGGAGCGCACTCGATCACGTTCCCGCACCCGTCCGCCTGGGGGCCGCACGCGTACGAGCCGAGCTGCTCGCAGGTCGAGGGCTGGCACGAGCAGGCCGGCACGCCCGCGCAGATTCCGCAGTGCATGACGCCACCGCAACCGTCCGGCGCGAAGCCGCACGCCAGCCCGGCCTGTTTGCATGTCCTGGGCGCGCATCCGGCCGCGCTCCCGTCCGCATCGACCCCGGCGTCCACGGTGGCGTCGCCAGCGCTTTCCGTCGAGGAGGCTTGCCCATCGCTCTGCGCGTCGCCCGCATCGTCGTACGGGAAGACCGGCCCATCGTTCGCGCCGCCTGGGATCGCCGGGTCCGAGGTGTCCACACAAGCGATCGACAGGAGCGGCCCGCCGGCTACGACCGCGATGGCAAGGGCGAGAGGAAGAGAAGCGATCGTCTGCCGAAGATCCATGCCCGGGCGAAGCCGAACGGTAGCACCGTCTCAGCTCGCATCTTGCCGGTGGCCTTCGCGACGTGTCGGCTGTCGTCACCGTGACCTGCGGGCGCGCGCGTCATCGGAGGAGTACCGTCCGATTGCGAAAGACCGCCAGGCCGCGACGGAGGCTTGCCCTGCCGATGCGAGGACTCGACGAGCGATGAACGACCGAAGATACGACGCAATCGGCGAAGACTATGCCCGCTTCCGCCGTGAGGACCCCCGCTTTCGTGCACGAATCCTCGAAGCCCTCGGCGAGGCGCGCACGGTGGTCAACGTTGGCGCGGGTGCCGGTTCGTACGAGCCCGACGATCGACACGTCGTCGCGATCGAGCCGAGCGACGTGATGGCCGCGCAGAGGCCGCGCAACCTGGCCCCCGCGATACGGGCCGGAGCCGCGAAGTTGCCTCTTCGCGACGGCTCCGTCGACGCGGCGATGGCGATCCTCACGGTGCACCACTGGGACGACGCTCGAGAGCAAGGCGTAAGCGAGCTTCGCCGCGTCGCACGGGGTCCGGTGGTCGTCCTCACTTACGATTCACGCGTCAGTGAAACCATGTGGCTCATGGCCGAGTACCTGCCCGAGATCGCGGCGCTCGACCGGGCGATCTTCCCGCATCCGGAAGTCCTCGCCGGGTGGCTGGGTGGGCGGGTGACCGTAGAGCCGGTCCCGATTCCGCGGGACACTCCCGACTGGATGCTCGGCGCTTACTGGGCACATCCGGAGCGCGTCTTGGACGCGGACGCACGCGCCGCCACCTCGGGCTTTGCGCGAATGTCCGATCCGGTCGTCGAGCGCGCAGTGCGCAGCGTGCGGAGCGACCTTGCCGACGGGGCGTGGGACCGACGGCACGGGGCGCTGCGGGGGCTCGCCGAGTACGATGCCGGGCTCAGGCTGATCGTGGGGTGGCCGTGACTGGTGGGCCGAAGGGGGCTCGAACCCCTGACCTACGGATTAAAAGTCCGCAGCTCTACCGACTGAGCTATCGGCCCATGCACGGTGGTCCGTGCGTCGGACATCGAGTCCGCGTGTGTGAGTCCAAGAAGAGGGCCCAGGCTGCTCGCGCACCGCTCCGGCGTCAAGACGCTCGTCGGCGCGCGGGCGCGCCTCGCCGACACCCATGCGCTACACACAGGTCCGATGGTCTTGGCCCGCGCTCTCGTCATGCTCCTCCTGGCGGTCTCCGCCTGCCGGGGCGCCAGGCCTCCCGGGCCGCAGCCCTCGCCGCCCAGGTTCATCGAGAACGACTACGCCCGGGCGCTCGCCGAGGCCCGCTCGCGTGACCTGCCGCTCTTCATCGATGCCTGGGCGCCGTGGTGCCACACGTGCCTGAGCATGCGCGCGTATGTGCTCTCCGACGCGCTCCTGGCGCCCTTTGCCGCCCGCTTCGTCTTTCTCTCGCTCGACACCGAGCGCGACGACAGTGCTCCGGTGGTCGCCAAGCTGGGGGTCCGTGTCCTGCCGACGATGTTCGTCATGAATCCCGGCGAGGAGAAAGTGGTCTTCGAATGGCCCGGGTCGATGACTGCCGGCGAGCTTGCCGCCCTCCTCGCCGACGCTTCGGCGAAGGCAAAGCCCACCCGCTGGCTCGATCGCGACCGGCTCGCCGACGCCCGCGTGACCAAGCTCGCCGAGGCCAAGCGGTTCCCCGAGTGCGTTCAGGCGGCGTCCGATGAGGCGCCCGCGATGCCCATGGGCACCGCGCTGCTCGACGTCCTGCGCGCCGGGTTGGACTGCGCGACGAGCTTGCCCGCCGGGAGCCCCGACCGCGGCAAGGTCGACGGGCTGGTGGCGCGGGGCGAGCAGGCGGTGTCCCAAGCGTCGACCGCGGTGCTCGCCGACGACCGGTCGGATCTGTACGACTATCTGGTCGCCACCCTGAGGGCCCTCGACCGCGGCGCCGAGGCAGCGCGCGTGGCTGGCGACTGGGCGCGGTTTCTCGAGGAGGAGGCCAGCCATGCGCCAACGCCTTCGGCCCGCGCCGTCTTCGACGCGCACCGACTCGGGGCCTATCTCGCGCTCGGTGAACCGCAGCGGGCCGTGCCGATGCTGGCGCAAAGCGAGCGCGATTTCCCGGAGGACTACAATCCGCCCGCCCGTCTGGGCACGGCGTACCTCGCGATGAAGCGCTACGACGACGCGCTCGACGCGACGACGCGGGCTCTCGGGCGAGCGTACGGGCCGCGCAAGCTGCGCCTCTGGTCGCTCGATGCGGACATCCTGCTCGCAAAGGGCGACGATGCCGGCGCGAAGAAGGCCCTCCGAGCGGCCCTCGACTTTGCCCGGACGACGCCCATGACCGGCAGCTATCCGAAGCTCCGCGACGCCATCGAGAAGCGCCTCGCGGCGATGCCCTGACGGGCGGCCATCCTCCGCTCGCTCTGGTAGGTTGAAGCGCTCATGAGCTGCTGTCACTACGCGCTCGTCCCGGGCAACGAGGCGGCGTTCGCCGTCGACCTCTCGACGATCACCTTCGGTCCCGGCGTGCTCGGCGACGTCGGCGAGCACCTGCGCGCGCTGTCGTGCACCAGGATCGCCGTCTTCACGGACCGCACCCTCGCGCGGCTCGAGCCGGTGGACGTGGCAACGCGCTCGCTCAGGAGCGCAGGTCTCGACGGCGTCGTCTACGACGAGGTTCACGTCGAGCCCACCGACGTCTCGTTCCGCGCGGCCGCCGACTTCGCCCGCCAGGGCCGCTTCGACGGCTACGTCTCGGTCGGCGGCGGCTCGGTCATCGACACGTGCAAGGCGGCCCTTCTCTACGCGACTTACCCCGCGGAGCTGCGCGCCTACGTCAACGCGCCGATCGGCGAGGCTCGGCCTGTCCCCGGCCCGCTGCCTCCGCACATCGCCTGCCCCACCACCTGCGGGACCGGCAGCGAGTGCACGGGCATCGCCGTGTTCGACGACCTTACCCTCAAGGCGAAGACCGGCATCGCGTCCCGCCGCCTTCGCCCCACGATGGCGCTCGTCGACCCCACGTGCACGCGGACCTTACCGGCGATGGTCGTGGCAGCGAGCGGCTTCGACGTCCTCTGCCACGCCCTCGAGTCGTTTACCGCCCGCCCGTACACGGCGCGTCCGCGCCCTGACCGACCCTCGGCGCGCCCCATGAGCCAGGGCAGGAACCCGTGGAGCGACGTCGGGAGCCTCGAGGCCCTGCGCCTGGCGGGCAAGTACTTCGTCCGCGCGGTCACGGACGCCTCCGACTCCGAGGCTCGCGAGTCGCTCTCGTGGGCTGCGACGCTCGCGGGGATCGCGTTCGGCAACGCCGGCGTCCACCTGCCCCACGCGATGTCGTACGCGGTCGCGGGGCTCGTGCGGGACTGGCGCTGTCCGGGCTACCCCGAGGACGAGCCGATGGTGCCGCACGGCATCTCCGTCGTCGTCAACGCACCGAGTGTCTTTCGCGCGACGGCGGCGACGTCTCCCGGGCGCCACTTGCAGGCGGCGGAGGCGCTGGGGGCCGACGTTCGCGGCGCGTCGGACACGGACGCCGCGACGGCCTTGTCGACGGTGCTCGTCGACCGGATGCGCGCGGCGGGCGTGCCGAACGGCGTCGGCGGCGTCGGCTACCGGGAGGCCGACGTCGAGGCGCTCGCCCGCGGGTCGATCCTGCAGAAGCGGCTCGTGGACAATGCGCCGATGCCCGTCGACGAAGCCGCCATGCGGGCCCTCTTCCGCGGCGCGATGGCGTACTGGTGAGCGCGATGACGGGCCCGCCGCCCGAGACGCGCGCGACCTATCGCCACTTCGTCCCCATCACCACGCGCTGGATGGACAACGACGTCTACGGCCACGTCAACAACGTCGTCTACTACGCGTACTTCGATACCGTCATCAATCGCTACCTCATCGCCGAGGGAGGCCTCGACGTCGAGCGGGGGGCGACGATTGGCCTCTGCGTCGAGTCGCACTGCAAGTACCTGCGGGCGATCGCCTTCCCCGACGACGTCGACGCCGGGCTGCGCGTCGCGCACCTCGGGCGATCGAGCGTCCGATACGAGGTCGGCATCTTCCCGCGCGGAGTGGACGACGTCGCGGCGCACGGATGGTTCGTCCACGTGTTCGTCGATCGGACGAGCCGCCGGCCCGCTCCCATCCCCGAGCCCTTGCGCGCTGCGCTCGCGAAGCTGGTCAGCCCCGCTTGAGCGCCGGGACGAGGTACTCCTCGAGGGTGCGCTCCCACGTGTACGCCGGCTTCCAGCCCCATTGTGCGCGTGCCCGCCCGTCGTCGACGTCCTCGGGCCAGGAGGCGACGATCTTCGCCCGGACCGGCTCGGGGGCGTAGGCGATCCGGGCGTCGGGGAAGATGCGCGTCACTTGCTCCGCGATCTGCCCGGCGCTCAGGCTGAAGGCGCCGATGTTGAACACGCACGACGAAAGGGCTTCCCGGGGAGCCACCGCGACCTCCATGAGCGCGCGCACTGCGTCGGGCGTAGCCATGAACGGGATCCTCGCCTCGCGCTCGACGAAGCACTCGTAGGGGACACCCCTGGCCGCCGAGTGGATCATCTCGGGCCCGAAGTCGCTCGTCCCGCCCGTCGGCACGGTGTCCGCGGACAGCAGACCGGGAAAGCGAAGGGCTCGAAAGTCGACGCGCGTCGCGCCCGAGAGCGCGCCGAGCTGGCGGGCGTAGAGCGTCGAGTAGCGGCCGATGTGCTCGCAATAGAGCTTGTTGCATCCGTACATCGTAATAGGCACGTTCCACTGCTCTTCCCGGACGCGGCCGACGGCGTGCTTCTCCGCGACGGACGGCAGTCCGTACACCGCGATCGAGCTCGGGAAGACGAAGCGGGCGGGCCGCCCGAGCCGTGACGACTGGCTCTGCGCTGTGCGAAGCACGTTGAGGGTGCCCTCCACGTTGATCTGGTGGGCGAGCTCCGGATCGCGTTCGCTGCGCGTGGACAGGAGCGCGGCAAGGTGGAAGACGACGTCGACGTCGTGGTGCGCCGCGACCTGATCGAGCAGGTGGCGGTCCATGACGTTGCCGGCGTAGCTCGCGACGGCGAGCGCTCGCATCGGGCCCTCCAGCGCCGTCAGGTCGATCGCCACGACGTCGTAGCTGCCATGCTCTGCCAGCGTCCGCAGGAGCGATCGCCCGATCTCGCCGTTGGCCCCCGTCACGAGAACGGCCGTCCTTGGCATGTCCGCCCTCGAAAACTACCTCAGATGAGGCCGAACCGCTTCCCTACCCTCTCGAACGCGGCGATCGCGGCGTCGATCATCTCGGGCGTGTGCGCCGCAGAGATCTGGACACGGATCCGCGACTGCCCTTCTGGCACGACGGGATAAGAGAAGCCGACCACGTAGATGCCCTCGTCGAGCATCGCCGCGGCCACCTCCTGCGCGAGGCGGGCGTCTCCTCCTCTGGCCACCCGCGGGCCGGTCATCATGATCGGCACGATGGGATGAATCCCGGCCTTGATGGCGAACCCCGACGACGTCATCCCCTCGCGAAAGCGCTTCGCGTTCTCCATCACGCGATCGCGGAGCTCCGTCGTGATGGAGAGAAAGTCGAGCACGGCCAGGCTTGCGCCCACGATGGCAGGCGCGACGCTGTTCGAGAACAGGTAGGGCCGCGAGCGCTGTCGCAGGAGGTCCACGATCTCCGCGTTCGCTGCGGTGAAGCCGCCCGACGCACCACCCAGCGCCTTCCCGAGCGTCGAGGTGACCACGTCGACGCGGCCCATGACCCCGCAGTGCTCGATCGACCCGCGCCCGGTCTCGCCGAGAAAGCCTGTCGCGTGGCTGTCGTCCACCATGACGAGCGCGCGGTAGCGATCCGCCAGGTCGCAGATGCGATCGAGACGCGCGACGTCCCCGTCCATCGAGAAGACGCCGTCGGTGGCAATCATCCGGAGGCGCCGCCCCTGGGTCTTCTGCAATGCGTCTTCGAGGGCGTCCATGTCGCCGTGGGCGTAGCGGTGCCGCTCGGCCTTGCAGAGACGAATGCCGTCGATGATCGACGCATGGTTGAGCGCGTCGCTGACGACGGCGTCCTCCTCGCCGAGCAACGCCTCGAACAGACCGCCGTTCGCGTCGAAGCACGACGAGTAGAGGATGGCGCCCTCCGTCCCGAGAAACTCGGCGATCTTTCCCTCGAGAGCGGCATGCAGATCCTGCGTGCCGCAGATAAAGCGCACGCTGGAGAGACCGAAGCCATACGTGTCGAGGGCCGAGCGCGCGGCATCGATGACGTGGGAGCTCGAGCTCAGACCGAGGTAGTTGTTCGCGCAGAAGTTGAGGACGGGCGGGGCGCCCTCGCGGACGACGATTCGCGCCCCCTGAGGGCCGAGGAGGAGCCGCTCGCGCTTCTCGAGACCGGCCTCGCGGATCTCCTCGAGGGCTTTCCTGTAGATGTCCCTGGCGCCTGCGTCCATCTGCCGCGACTTCCCCCCCAAGAGATACCTCAGTGCTATACGGTTCGCATGCTCGACCGTGTCCGAGACGCCCTCTATCGCGCCATCGCGACGCCGCGCGGCGACGCCTTCGCCCCCGTTCGCGTGCCCAAGGATCTCGCCCGCCGCCTCAACGCGACGTTCGGCAGCCCCCTCGCGACTCGCGAGGAGCTCGCTCGCAGGGCCGCTGCGCGCGACCGCCTCGCCGGGCTGCGCGCCGCTGGGTCCTCCGTCGCGAAGCCGAGCGCGGGCCCCGCGCCGGTGATCGTCTACTTCGAAAAGGATCGCAACGTCCGCGAGCTCGTCCGGATCGAGGAGGCGCTCGGCGCGAAGGGCTACGAGTGGAAGCGGCTGGACGTCGCGGGCGACGAAGCCACGATGGACTTCGTCATGCGACAGGCGCAGTGCGAGCAGGATGACCTGCCCATCGTCTTCGTGGCGGATCGGGTCATCGGCAACTACGACGCGCTCGTTCGGTCCGACGTGTCCGGTGAGTTCGAGCGCCTCGTTCGCCCGAGCTGAAGAGAGCCGCGCACCGTCATCGCGCCCGGACGAATTCGACGCTGCTCCCGAGGCTCCCTGTGCTGCGCGCCTGGAGGCACGCCGGAGAGCCGGGCTCGACGATGCGGCAATCGTCCGGGCGCACGTCGTAGATCACGCACGGGTATCGCCCCTCGACCGAGACATCGAGCGCGGCGCACCGATCGCCAGTGTTCCTGACGAACCGCCAGCCGGGCGGGCGGTCGTCGATCACCGTCAGGCGACGGAGCACGTCCTCGCCGTCGGCACGGGCGAGCACGCGGGTCTCGTCGGTGTCGAGCAGGTGCACGGTGCTCGGCCCGTGATGGCAGCAGCGACCGCACCCCACGCAGTCCGCGCCGCCGGGATCCGGGGGACCGACGAGCGGGGCGATCCCCATCTAGGCGCCCGCCGGCCAGGGCGTTCGCGCGAGGGCGGGTGTGATGCGCTGGAGCTCCTTGCGCACCGACGCGGCCGTCGGGCGGTCGCGCGGCTCGCGCCGCAGCGTCGAGAAGAGCAGCTCGGCGAGCGGCCCGAGCTCGGGGCGCTTGGCGAGGGCCCCCAGCGGGGCGGGAAAGCCGTCGTGTGCGACGTGCATCGCGATCTGCGTGATCTCGGTCTCGGCGTCGAAGAGGACGCGACCGGTGAGTGTCTCGAACGCGACGCACCCGAAGGCGTAGACGTCGGCCTTCGCGGGTGAAGCTCCGGCCTCTCCGTCGAGCGCGCCCCAGACTTCGGGCGCCCCGTAGGGGCCCGTCGCGCATCCGGGGCGCAGGTGCCGTCCGGCGAGGCCAAAGTCCACGAGGACGGCCTCTTCCCCACGGCGCAAGACAACGTTGGACGGCTTCACGTCGAGGTGAGCCACCCCGACGGCGTGCATCGCCGACAGACCGCCGAGCATGTCGTCGAGCACGCGAAGCGCGCGCGGCATGTCGAGACCGCGCGCCTCGAGGACGCGCTCGAGCGTCGTCCCCTCGACGAGCTCCATGACGAGGATGGGCTTCGGCTTGCTGCCCGCGTCGAACGTGACGAAATGCGCCAGGTTCGGATGCTGCGGCAAAGCGATGAGCGCTCCGGCCTCTTCGCGGAACATCTTCATGAACTCGGCTTCGCTCAGGCTGCGCGCGGCCGTCGCGGAGTACTCGGGAACCTTGAGCGCGAACTTGTCGGCCTCCGCCTCGCCCTTGTCTTCCACGCGCGTCACGACGAACACCGATCCGACGGCGCCCGAGCTCAACGCCCGGAGCACGTAGAACCCTCCGATCGTCCGCCGGGGGGGGAGCCACGCGGGAAGGGCCTCGGAGAGGCGGTGGCTCGGGAGCGCCCCGACCGGCGGCCCCTCCTTGGGCAGGTCAATCAACCGCCATGCGATCGCCGCCACGAGCTTCCCGACGGCCTTGGGAATACCCATGAGAACATGGTCGAGCGACGACGCGACGACGTGCTCGACGAGCGACGGGTCCGCGCCGGACAGCACCCGCGCGACCGCGATGGTCAACGGGTGGGGCGTCGCCGGGGGCGCCGTCGACGCGCGATCGGGGTCGAGCCGGCCCCGTGCTCCCATCCCGAGCTGCGCCAGCGAGCCGAGCGCCGTCTCGAGCGACGAGATGACCTCGGCTTCGGTACCCCCGGAGGGCGCCAGACCGCGGAGTGACTGGACGGACGCCAGCGCCGTGAGCGCCGCCCCCAGCCGAACGAGGACCGTCCGGAGAGCCTCGCTACGGCTCGATGCGTCGAGCGCGAGGTCGCGCGTGAGATCGTCATATGCGCGAAGGGCGGCCTGCGGCTCGCCGCTCGCGGAATCGGCGAAGGTCGCATAGCGCTGCAGGACGTGCACGAGATTCGGATCCATCGACGCTTCGGCGAGGGTGCCCAGATCGGCCGCGTCGACCGAGTGCGTGCTGACGACGAGAAGCGCGTCGATGACGTCGCACGCCCCCACTCGCACGAGCGCGTCGAGAGACCGGGCCAACGCGGCAATGATCGTCCGGCGCACGGGCGACGGGGGGCCTCGCTCGAAGCGGTCGAGGAGGGTGCGCGCGATTCTCAAGCCTCGCTTGCGTAGCCGCGCCGCCCGCTGCGGGTCGCTGTCGTCCCCGCCCATGTCGCCGTCGGCCAGGTGCAGGAGCGCGCGAAGGCGGCGCATGACGAGCGTCGGGTGCGCCGGGGTCGCCCGGCCTTCGGGGCCCGCCACTAGCGGTTTGCCTTCCCTTGCGAGAATCCAGTCGGCCAGACGGTCGCGCAGCCCGTCGAGAACATCGTCGATGCCGCGAACGACGTCGCCGCTCCCGAGACTCAGCAGATCCGCGAGGAGGTCGTGCTCGAGCAAGCTCACGTCGAGGTCCCGGAGGACTCCGAGCGACGTCCGGCGCGCGATGGCTCCCGAGCGGCCCTCGGCGCCGTCTTCTTCGGGGGGTACCGCCTCGAGGGCGTCCAGGGAGTTTCGCGCCGTGGCGAGGGCATCTCGCGCCAGCGCGTGCGCCTCCTTGGCCCCGGCGCCGGCGAAGGCCCGCAGCCCGCGCGCGATCTGATCGCGAATCGGCTCGTCGGCGCGCGCCGCACCACCCAGATCGCGCGAGACCTCGAGACCGAGCGCCTCCGCGCCGTCGTCGCCGACGGTCCTGGCCCGAGCCGAGAGAAGCTCGAGCGCTCGGGCCGTGGCACGCTCCGTCACCGGCGATGCGCCTAGCTCCGACCGCAGGTCGAGAGCCGCCTCACCAATCTCGAGCCCACCCCCGCGCTCGAGCACGCGATCGAGGAGCTCTAGCGCCGCTTCCGGCTCCGCCTCCGCGGCACGAGGCAGACCCCAGACGAACGAGGCGGCGGCCCCGGGGTCGCGATCGAGCATCCCCTGCGCGAGCGCCTGCCGCGCAAGCTCGAGTCCCCGCTCGGGCGCGACCGCCACGTGAGCGGCGATCGACGTCGCCGCGCGACGCCACTCGGTCGGCGAGAGGCCGGGTGCGAGCGCCTCTTCGATGTCGCGCGCGAGCGCCGGAACCCACGGAGCCAGCAGCCCGCGAGCGACGGCAACGTGCCGCCACACCAGCGACTCGCGGTCCGCCAGGAGGCGGTCCCACGCGGGCGCTACGGCGTCGCCCTTGAAGACGCGCAGGCAGTGGTCGTCGCCCTGCGCCGCCCGCCGCGCCGCCTCACGCGCGGCACGCTCGATGAGACGCGCCGCGAGCCTGCGCGACGGGAGGGAGCCCGTGGAGGCCGTTCCAATCCAGTCGCGCGCGAGGTCGCGGCGAGACGCGAGGGCCAGGGCCAGAGGCGCGTCGGACACACCGTCCACCAGCGGGAGCTCCATCACGAGGGCCACTCGCGCCCGCATCGCCGCGCTGCCCAGACCGCGACCCGCCCCGAGCGCGACCCGGCGGGCGATCGTCACGAACGTCTCGGCGTCCGCGGCGAGGAGTCGCGCGAGGACCCTTCTGCCCAGCTCGCGCTGCTCCGGCCCGAGAGGGAGGGCGGACGCCAGCTCATAGAGCGCCGCGCCCGCTGCCGAGGGAGCGAGCCAGTCGAGGTCGTCGACCAGGTCGGCCTGGAGGGCCGCCCGAACGCCCTTGAGGAGCGCCTCGGGGTGCAGGCCTTCGAGCGGGCCAGGACCGTCCTCCGAGGTGGCCCGGGCAAGCGCCGCGATCGATTGCCGCCAGGAGGCTCTCCGTTCCACGGCGCCTTCGAGCTTGTGAAGCTCGAGCAGGCTGCTCGCGTAGAAGGTCGCGTCACGCACGGCTGGAGGTCAGAGTATCTGCAGCTGCCCCTTGCCGCGAGAGCGTGCCTCCTCTCGAAGCGTTCCGGCGCGCTCGAAGACGTCGCGCGCACTCTCGCCGGACGGCGGCACCCAGAAGGCGGCTCCGACGGACACCGTGACCTTGGACGTCCCCTCTGGCTCGATCTCGACGGCGCCGACCGCGGCGACCATGCGGTCTATGACGGCGCGTGCCGCGAGGGTGTCGGCCCCCGGCAAGAGGACGCCGAACTCGTCCCCCTCGAGCCGCGACAGGATGTCGTATTCGCGCAAGCAGGTCTTGAGACGGGAAGCCACGTGCTCGAGCACGAGATCACCCACCGGAACGCCGAACTCTTCGTTGATCCACGACATGCCGTCCACATCCATCCGCAGGATCGCGTAGCTGTCCCAGGCGCGGGTGCTTCGACCGTGCTCGCGGTCGAGCTCCTCGTGGAAGCGGCGCGCATTGAGCAGCGTCGTGAGAGGGTCGAAGGGGGTCAGCTCGGCCAGGCGGGCGCGAAGCTGCGCGCTCGCGCGCTCCCCCGACCGCTCGCGCGTCACGTCCCGTACGAGGAGCAGGCGGCCCGGCGGCTGGCCCTCGCGCGAGATCGGGATCCCCTTGCACACGACAGTGCGCGGGCGCGGCCGACATATGTCGACGGGCTCTGCGACGGAGGGCACGCCGAGCGGTGCCGTCGCGGCCACGGCGAGCATGAACGCGTCGGGTTCCTCGCATGCCTTCGAGAGCTCGTCGAGGACCTCCGCGCGCGAGCGTCCAACGAGGACAGCGGGCTCGACGCCGAACATCTCGCCGGCGCGGCGCCCGATCATCCGGCAGCGCCCGTCGCCGTCGAAGACGACGAGTCCTTCGTCGGCGGCTTCGAGTACGGCGAGCGCGGCGGCTTGCAGGAAGCTGCCCCACTCCGGATCTTCCGCGGGCATCGGCGGACCATCCTACTTCGGTGCGGCCCGGGGGGAACGCGATAACGTCCGCGCGTCACAGCGGAGCCATCTCGCTCAGCTTGACCATCTTCGCGAAGCTCTCCTTGTCGGTCGCCTTCTCGAGCGCCGTCTCCGGCGAGATCGTCCCGTCGCGAACGTATCGCTCGAGCGACATGTCCATCGTCTGCATCCCCTGCGCCTGTCCCGACTGCATCAGGCTCGGAATCTGGAATGTCTTGTTCTCGCGGATCATCGATGCCAGCGCCGGCGACCCGACGAGAATCTCGTGCGCGGCGACGCGGCGCTTGCCGTCCGCCGACCGCAGAAGCTGCTGCGCCACGATGCCGGCGAGGCTCTCGGAGAGCATCCCGCGGACCTGCGGCTGCTCCTCCGCCGGGAAGGCGTTGACGATGCGGTCGATGGTCGCGGGCGCACTGTTCGTGTGGATCGTCGCGAAGACGAGGATGCCGAAGCTCGCGAGCTGGAGGGCGAGCTTCATCGTCTCGTTGGTCCGGAGCTCGCCGATGAGAATCACGTTCGGATCTTCGCGCCCCGCGCTCCGGATCGCGTGAGCGTACGTGGACGCGTGGGGGCCTATCTCGCGGTGCGTGATCTGCGCCTTGTTGGGGACGTGCACGAACTCGACCGGGTCTTCGATCGTGAGGACGTGGCATGCGCGCGTGCGGTTGATGTGATCGATCATGGCGGCGAGCGTCGTCGACTTGCCGGACCCGGTGGGACCGGTCACGAGGACGAGGCCCGAACGCCGATCGGAGAGCTTGCGGATCGACGGCGGGCACTTGAGCTCGTCGAGCGTGAGGACCTTGGTGGGGATGGTCCGGAAGACGGCGCCCAGCCCCGTCGTCTTGTAGAAGTAGTTGGCGCGGAAGCGCGCCTTGTCCTCGTATGCGTAGGCAAAATCGAGGTCCAGCGTCTCGACTATCGTCTTCTTCTGCAGAGGGTTCACGATCTCGAAGAGGAGCGACTCCATCTCGGTCGACTCCATCGGCGCGTCCCTTATCGCCGTCAGGTCGCCGCGCAGCCGGATGAGCGGCGGGTAGCCGTTGCCGAGGTGCAGGTCGCTCCCGCCGGCGGCGAGGAGGGCGTCGAACATCGCGTCGATGCGCGCCATCACGACCCTCGCTTTCCGAAGATCTGTCCGGCCTTGCCGAGGAGGCCGCCCGCGTCGGGCTTCTTCACCGCGTCGGGGATCGGAGCCGGTACGCGCTTGCCCGAGAGAACGGCCTCGAGCTCGTCCGGAGCCTCGGCGACGCTGAGCGCCGCGGCGAGCGTGATGCGGCCGGCGCGCACGAGATCCGCGAGAGACTCGTCGAGACGCAGAATGCCGAAGCCCTTGCCGCGCTGCTGCAAGCTCGGAATCTGGTACGTCTTGGCGTCACGGATGAGGCTCCAGAGGGCAATCGACCCCGGCAGAAGCTCCACCGCCGGCACCATCGATTGCCCGTCCGCCGTCGGGATGAGCTTCTGGCTCACGATGAGGTGCAGGCCTCCGGCCAGCGTCATCCGGACCTGCTGCTGATCGGCGGTGGGAAAGAGATCGACGAGGCGGTCGATCGTCTTCGCCGCGCTCGGCGTATTCATCGTCCCGAGCACGAGGTGCCCGGTCTCGCTCGCCGCGAGCGCCATGCGGACCGTCTCGGTGTCGCGGAGCTCGCCGACGACGATGACGTCCGGGTCCTCGCGCAGAGATGCCTTGAGCGCGGCTGCGAACGTGCGCGTCGCGGTCCCCACCTCGCGCTGGCTCATCAGCGCCTTCTTGCGCGGATGCAGGTACTCGACGGGGTCCTCCACCGTGATGACGTGGTGGGTCGTGTCCCGGTTGATGATGTCGACGATGGCGGCGAGCGTCGTCGTCTTGCCGTGGCCGGTGGGCCCCGTGACCAGCACGAGCCCCTGGTGATGGTGGGTCGCGCGCTCGATCTCGGGGGGCAGCCCGAGAGAGGCGAGCGTCGGCACCGTGGCGGGGATCAGCCGGAAGCATCCCTTGAGGCCCGTGCGCTGGCGCGCCACGTTGACGCGCAGGCGCCCGATCCCGGGTCGCTCGAGCGCGAAGTCACAGGAGCCCTCGGCGGCCAGCGTCGCGCGGAGCCGCTCGGGGACGATCTGCGTCAGCATCGCCTCGACCGTCGCCTCGCCGAGGGGCGACCCTCGAGCAATGAGCTCGCCCGCCATGCGCAGCAGCAAGGGCCGACCCGGGATGACGTGCACGTCACTCGCGTGCGCGTCTCGGGCCTCTCGCAGGGGAACGTCGATGGCGAAGCCCCCCCCTTCGACGGGAGCAGCAACGGGCCGCACCTCGGCGACGTACGGCACCGGGTCGGGCGCCGTCTCGCGGACCCGATCGCGCACCGGCTCGACGCGCGGGGCGGCGACCGCCGCGGGAGGGGGCGCCTGCGCCGCACGCTGGGCGACGGTGATCCGGGCCTGGGCGCGGCCGCCGCGCAACGCAGCCTGGACGGTGAGCAATCCGAGGCCATCGACACGCAAGGTCCATTGCGCCGGATGCCCCTCGAGATCCGCCATGTGCCGCCCTCCGCCGGCGGCGACGAGCATCTCGAGGATGGCGTCTGTCCCGCGCGCCACGTCGTCGATGGGCTCGTACTTGTCGCCCACCTTGACGCATGGCAGGCGGTCGCTGGCGACGGCGAGCTCCGAAACCCCCGGTCGGGCGAGCTCGCGCAACATCTGCTGGAGTGTCTTCATCTCCAGCGTCGAGAGTACACCGAAACTACTCGGCGCCTACCTCGGCACGCGCGGCTCCGTTCGCTCCGAGGCCCGATCGCGGACGAGGCGGACCGTCATGCCCCCCGCTCGCATACGACTCGAACAGCTGCCCCCACCGAGTCTCCGCCTTCCAGGTCTCGAAGGTCCCCCGATCCTTCATCGGCCAGCGGTAAAGGTCGTGGTAGGCCTCGCTCGCGAAGATGAACGCGTTGACGAGCGGCGTGTGGAAGAGCAGCTTCTGCATGCTCTTGAGCGGACCGAACCAGAGCATGTCGCCCGCATGGCTCGCGAGGTTGTCGCCTACCTTGAAGCCCCAGCTCTCGCGCGAGATGTCGTCGCCGACGATCTCGATGTCGCGCGGGTCTCCGACGCCGAGCCCGTCGTCGTGCGCGACCTTGATGTACTCGAGCGTCATCGGGTCGAAGCCCATCATCTTGGCGGAGACGGCGTCGATGGCCACCTGGTCGGCGCTCGCGAGCATGTAGTCCTTCACGACCGGGATCATCGTGCGCGGCCCGGGCCCGTTGCCCGCCGTCGTGCCGTCCATCACGGCGAAGAGGCCCGAGTGGATCTCCTTCTGGATCGCGAGAAGGTCGACGAGCGTCCGGTGGATCCACGTGTGCGTGTAATGCCTCTTCGTGGCGAGAAGGCCGCCGAACGCGTTCTTCATCGCGCCCGTCGTCGTCGTGTAGATGTGGCACTTCATCGTCGGCAGGTGAACGATGTTCTTGTCGAAGAAGTAGTCCGGGATCTGGATGCCCTCGGGGAAGATCCGGTGAAGGACGTGCATCCGCGCCTTCGGCCGGTACTCCACCCACTTCATGTCACTCGTCTTGAAGTTGTAGAGAACCGGGATGCCGTAACGGCGAAAGAGCGGCAGGTAGTGGTTCAGGTCCTCGCCCTTGAAAGCGTTGGTGACCACGGTCTTGTTCTGCACGCAGGTGACGTCGGCGTACCCGGCGTTCTTGAGGGCGAGGATGGTCCCCTCCATCTGCCAGGGCGTCGTGTTGGCCCCCGGGAACGGGTAGTGCCAGGAGATGTTGTCCTTGAGGAGGGTCGTGTGCCCCGGGGCGAGGGCTTGCTTCATCCCCCCGAGCTCGCAGAGACGCTCGATGTCCACGAGGATTGTCTCGGGCCTGCACTTGATGACCGCAACTTTCGATTTCGTCATGTCGCCGCCTGGTCAACGCTCCGGACGAGCTGAGTATTCGCCTCTACGAGAAACTATCTTCCCGCGAACGTCATACGCGCGCAAACGGCCTCTTGCCGGCATAGACGGCCCCGCTGCCGAGCTCGAAGGCGATCCGCAAGAGCTGGTTGTACTTGGCGACCCGATCGGACCGCGAGACGCTGCCCGTCTTGATTTGCCCCGCGTTGGTCGCCACGGCCAGGTCGGCGATGAAAGCGTCCTCCGTCTCGCCCGATCGATGGCTGATGATCGACCGGTAGCCGCTCTCGCCGGCGAACCGGATGCAGTCGAGCGTCTCGGTGAGAGAGCCGATCTGGTTGAGCTTGATGAGAATGGCGTTGGCCGTCCCCGCCTCGACCCCGCGCTTCAGCCGCTCGACGTTCGTGACGAAGAGGTCGTCTCCAACGAGCTGCACCTGCGCCCCGAGGCGCTCCGTCACGAGCTTCCATCCGTCCCAGTCGTCCTCCGCGCACCCGTCCTCGATGGAGACGATGGGGTACTTGCGGGACAGCTCTTCGTAGATCGCGACGAGCTCCGCGCTCGTCACGGGCTTCTTGTCGAACGTATAGCGGCCGCTCTTCTTGTCGTAGAACTCGCTCGCGGCACAGTCGAGCGCCAGGGACACGTCCTTGCCCACGGCGTAGCCGGCCTTCTCGATCGCGCGGACGATGAACTGGATCGCCTCTTCGTTCGACCCGAGCTTCGGCGCAAAGCCCCCCTCGTCCCCGACGGCGACCGTGAGCCCCTTGTCCTTCAGGAGCTTCTTCAGCGTATGGAAAATCTCCGCCCCCGCGCGCAGCGCCTCGTCGAACGACGCGATGCCCGACGGCACGATCATGAACTCCTGGATCTCGAGCCCATTGTCCGCGTGCACGCCGCCGTTCACGATGTTCATGAGGGGCGTGGGGATCACGCGCGCCTGCACGCCGCCGAGGTAGCGCCAGAGCGGCAGGGCCACGCTGTCCGCCGCAGCGCGGGCGACCGCGAGCGAAACGCCCAGGATCGCGTTCGCGCCCATCTTGCTCTTGTTCGGCGTACCGTCCGCGTCGAGGAGGACCGCGTCGACCGCCGTTTGATCGAGTGCATCCATGCCGATGACCGACGGCCCGAGGGTCTGCGTGACGTTGGTAACCGCCTTGTCGACCCCCCTCCCCTGCCAGCGCTTCGCATCGCCGTCGCGAAGCTCGAGCGCTTCGTGCTCACCGGTCGAAGCGCCGCTGGGAACGGCGGCGCGCCCGTGACCGGAGTCGGTCTGCACTTCGACTTCGACGGTCGGGTTGCCTCGCGAGTCCAGAATGGTGCGCGCCAGCACGGCTGTGATTTCGCTCATTTCAACGACGCGTAGCACGAGCCACGAGGCGCCGCGAGCGCCTGAGTCGCCGCAAAAACATGAGCCGAATCACGAGAGTGACAAATCCTCGATAGTCTCCTTTCGTCCCTCGTCGTGGCGGTCGATGGCCTGCCAGAACGCGCGCAGATCGTCCATGCCGCGCACCCTCCGCGCGGGAGGCAAGCTGGCGATGAGCGCCCGACCGTATCCCTTACGCACGATACGCCGGTCGAGAACCGCGACGATGCCGGCGTCCAACTGGGTGCGAATGAGGCGGCCGAAGCCCTGCTTGAGGGTCATCGCCGCGCTGGGGACGGAGTACTGCGTGAATCCATTGCCTCCGTCGCGGTCGAGTCGCGCGCACCGCGCGGCGACCACGGGGTCGTTCGGCGGCGCGAAGGGAATCTTGTCCATGACGACCAGACGCAGCGCCCAACCCGGGACGTCCACTCCCTCCCAGAAGCTCATCGTCGCGACCAGAACGGCGTGGCCGCTCGACCGGAACCGCGACAAGAGCAGATGCTTCGGACGCTCGCCCTGCAGCATCAGCGGACCCCCGACGCGCGAGCGAAGCTTGGCGTGCAGCCCCTTCATCGCGCGGGTCGACGTGCAGAGGACGAAGGCGCCACCGCCCGTCAGCTCGACGAGCTCGGCGATCCGAGCGGCGGCGGCGTCCTCGAACGCAGGGTCGGCCGGTTCGGGGAGGTCGTCCGGCAGGTACAGCGCCGCGCGCGACGCAAAGTCGAAAGGCGACGCGACCACGAGCTCTTCGGCCTCCGGGGGCGCTCCCAGGCGCGCCTTCGCGAAGTGAAAGCTGCCGGCGGCCGCCAGCGTCGCGCTCGTGCATATGACCGAGGGCACCCGATCGAAGAGGCGCGACCTCAGCGTCGCACCCACGTCGACCGGGCTGGCTCCGAGCGACACGCTGCGAGATCGAACGTCGATCCATCGCACGAGGTCCGAGAGCTCACCTCCGTCGCCCGGGCGCGACCACGCCGCGACGATGATCCCGCGAAGGTCGTTGCGAAGGTCCGCCGTACGACGGGCTATCAGCGACAGCGCCTCCTCCGACCGCGCCCGTCCGATGACCTCGAGGGCCTCGAGGCGCACATCGAGCGCCTCGTGCGCGGCTCGAACGTCGGCCGTCATGTCGTCCGCCGACACCATGCGCCGCGTCTCCCCGCCGGCCACGCGGAGCGCGAGCCGGGTGAAGAGGACCCTCGCCGTCTCGCGGATGCCCTCGAGCGTGGTCCGTACGGGTCCGCTCTTCAGTGCCTCGAGCGCGTTCGCGGAGGCGAGCGAACGCTCAGCATCGCGCGCCAGCGCCTCGACCCGGGCGCTCGAGACGCGCACGCCGAAGAAATCGGTCGCGACGTCCTCGATCTGGTGCGCCTCGTCGAACACGATCGCGTCGTAAGGCGGCAGGACGCTCGCGTGACCTCCGCGAGGCCCCGATCGGAGCGCGAGGTCGGCGAACAAGAGGTGATGGTTGACGACGACGATCTGCGCCTCTTCGGCCTCGCGGCGCATGCGCGTCACGAAGCACGCCTCGAAGTGCTCGCACCCCGCCCCGATACGGGTCTCGCTCGACGACGCGACGTCCCGCCATGCGTCGGCGTCCTCGGGGAGGTCCGCGAGCTCCGAACGGTCGCCGCTCTCCGTCTCGCGTGACCACTCCACGATGCGACCGAGGACTGCGTCCATCGCCCGGTTCCCCGACGCGCGCGCCTCGTGCATTCGCCGCAGGCAAAGGTAGTTTCCGAGCCCCTTCATGAGCGCGGCGCGAAATCGAACACCGTGGGCAGCCAGTGCCTCGGTGACGAGCGGCAGGTCCTTGATGAAGATCTGCTCCTGGAGGGCCCGGGTCGCCGTGGAGACGACGACTTTGCGGCCGCTGAGGATCGCAGGGACGAGGTACGCGAGGGTCTTGCCCGTGCCGGTGCCGGCCTCGACGAAGAGATGCCTCTCGCGCTCGAGGGCGCTCTCGACGGCGTCGGCCATCTCGAGCTGCCCCTCGCGCTGCTCCCAGCCGTCGAGGGCGTGAGCGAGCGGAGATCCGCGGTCGAGGACGTCGCGCGCTCGAGGCATCGCGGGCGAGGGACCATCGCACGGTGGGCCGGGCGCTGCCAGCCAAGCCGCGAGGCGTTGAACCACCGTTCAGCTCGTGGTAGACGCCGCGCACCCATGTCCCAGTCCGCGTCCCCGTCCATATCCCCCGTCGGCCCGAGCGTTCCTCCCCCCGGCAACGGCAAGGTTCTCCAGGTCATCGGCCCCGTCGTCGACGTCGAGTTCTCCGACGGCAAGCTGCCGAAGATCCTCAGCGCCCTCAAGCTGTCGAACCCCGGCATCTCCAACGCAAAGGACAACCTGACACTCGAGGTAGCCCAGCACCTCGGGGAGAACACCGTCCGCGCGGTGGCCATGGACACGACCGACGGCCTCGTGCGAGGGATGGTCGTCCGGGACACGGGCGGGCCCATCGCGATGCCCGTCGGGCCCGAGTGCCTCGGCCGCATCCTCAACGTCATCGGCGACCCGGTCGACGACGGCCCCCCCGTCAAGACCAAGCAGCGCATGCCCATTCACCGGGCGCCGCCGCTCTTCGTCGAGCAGTCGACCAAGATCGAGATCTTCGAGACGGGCATCAAAGTCATCGATCTCCTTGCCCCGTACCGGAAGGGCGGCAAAATCGGCCTCTTCGGCGGCGCCGGCGTCGGCAAGACGGTCCTCATCCAGGAGCTCATCAACAACGTCGCCAAGGCCCACGGAGGCGTGAGCTGCTTCGCGGGCGTCGGAGAGCGCACGCGCGAGGGCAACGACCTCTTCATCGAGATGACGGAGACCAAGCTGCAGACCGGCGAGCCGGTCATCAGCAAGACGGCCCTCGTCTACGGGCAGATGAACGAGCCCCCGGGCGCCCGCGCCCGCGTCGCGCTGAGCGCCCTCACCGTCGCAGAGTACTTCCGTGACGAGGAGAAGCAGGACGTTCTCCTCTTCGTCGACAATATCTTCCGCTTCACCCAGGCGGGCTCGGAGGTCTCCGCGCTCCTCGGACGCATCCCGAGCGCCGTCGGCTACCAGCCCACCCTGTCCACGGAGATGGGCGCCCTCCAGGAGCGCATCACGTCGACCAACAAGGGGTCGATCACGAGCGTCCAGGCGATCTACGTCCCGGCGGACGACCTCACCGACCCCGCGCCCGCCACGACGTTCGCCCACCTCGACGCGACGACGGTGCTCAACCGGGCACTCACCGAGATCGGTATCTACCCCGCCGTCGACCCGCTCGATTCCACGTCGACCTTGCTCGACCCGGGCGTCATCGGGGATCGCCACTACGCCGTCGCGCGCCAGGTGCAGGCCATCCTGCAGAAGTACAAGGACCTGCAGGACATCATCGCGATCCTGGGCATGGACGAGCTCAGCGAGGAAGACAAGCTGACCGTCGCGCGCGCGCGCAAGCTCCAGCGCTTCCTCTCGCAGCCGTTCTTCGTCGCCTCCCAGTTCACCGGATCGCCCGGCAAGTACGTCCCCCTGAAAGAGACGATCGACGGCTTCGAGCAGATAATTCAGGGAAAGCTCGACGCCCTGCCGGAGCAGGCGTTCTACATGGTCGGCAACATCGACGAGGCCAAGGAGAAGGCGCAGAAGCTCGTGGGCAAGGGCTGAGATGGCCGACAAGATCCAGCTCGACATCGTGACGCCTCGCGGTCGCGCCCTCACCGCAAGTGTGGACGAGGTCACGGCGCCGAGCGTCGAAGGCGAGTTCGGCGTTCTGCCGGGGCACCTCCCGCTCCTCGCGGCCCTGCGTACGGGCATCGTGACCTACCGGCAAGGCGCCGAGACCACGCGCTGCGCGGTCGGCGCCGGGTTCGCGGAAGCCGGGCCGGACAAGGTGGTCATCCTGACGGACGAGTACACCGAGCGCGAGCAGATCGATCCGGTCCTCGTGCGGCGGGATCTCGCCGAGGTCGAGGGGCAGCTGAACAAGCTCGAGGGCGTGGCGATCGTAGCGCCCCAAGTCAAAGGCGGGGACGCCGAGGCGATAGACGCGCGGGCGCAGCGCGCGGTCCTGGTCGCGCGCGAGAACTGGCTCGCCGCGCAGCTCGAGCTCTACGGCGACCCCCCACCGGCCACGCAGCGGCCTTACGAAGAGTTCGGACCCCCAGCACCCACGCCCGACGACGAAATTCCCGAGGACACGGACTCGCAAGACCCGGACGCCGTCGCGAAGCCCGCTGGGGCGAAGTAAGCTCGCCCATGCAACGCTGGGTGACGACGCTGGTCGGCGTCGCGATCGTCGGCCTCGCCGTCTGGCTGGTGGCCAGGAACTTCCACCCCCCGAAGCCCGTCGGTCGCGATCCAAAGACGGCTGCCGACGACGACGGCGGTGGACTGATGTTCGCCTACGCCGACGGGGGTCACGTGCCCGAGGCCGGCGCGCTCCTGGCGGCCGACCTGGCCCCTCTCCTCGACTCCCATCCAGATGGCGGGCCGGGAAACACGATGCCGGACGGGTCGGCCGTGCCTCCTCTTCCGGTGACGGCGCCCCATCAGGTCCGCTTCGGCGTGGTGCTCCTTTCCTACGCGGGAGCGCAGCCCAGCGCCGGTGGCGGACGGGCCGCCGCCCGCTCGAAGGCGGAGGCGAAGGCGCTCGCCGACAAGCTGCGCATCATCGCCGAGCAAGACTTTCACGCTGCCGTCCAGCAAGGCGACGCGGGTTCGGCGGACGACGTCGGTCGAGTGAAGCTCGGGATCTTGGAGCCCGCGCCCGAATACGTGCTCTTCACCTTGCCGGTAGGCGGCGTCGGCGCCACCGTGGATACGCCGCGCGGTTACTGGGTCGTGAAGAGGCTCGAGTAGAGGGAGAGTTTTCATGGCCACCATCGAACTGCGACGCAGCCACTCGCTGCCTAGAGACGAGGCCCGCCAGCGCGCCGAAGAGCTGGCCAAGTCGCTCGAGGAGAAGCTGGGCCTCGAGTGGCACTGGAACGGGGACGACCTCGTCTTCGAGGCGCCGCGCGGCCCGGCCAAGGGCACCAAGGGCTTCGTTCGAGTCGCGCCGGCCGAAGTTTCCGTCGAGATTGATCTTCCCTTCTTTCTCCGCATGCTGAAGGGCAAAGTCGAGTCCAAGGTGCGGGAGAAGCTCGATCGCCTGCTCTGATGGAATGTCCATCCAATCGGGAGGGCGCATGAGCTACGCTCGGACTAAAGTTGCGGTCGTCCGCGCTGACCCCGCGCATGTCCCATTCGCCCACGATCACGCAGCCGCCGGAGGCCCCCACCGTGTCCTCCCGGGCGCCCCAGCCCCGCTCCGCCGACGCCGTCGCCGCGATTGACGACACCGTCCGGCGCCTGAGGGCGGAGCTCGCCGCCGCGACCGACCCTTCGCGACAGGCGAGGCTCCTCGCCGACGTGGGAGACCTGGAGGAGATCCTCGGCGACCAGCCCGGCGCCGCGCGCGACTACCTCGCCGCCTACAACGCCGATCCCGCCTTCCACGAGCCCCTCGAAGGGCTCGTCCGGTTGCTCGAGAAACGCCGGAGCCTCAAGAACCTCGGCAAGCTGATCGACGCGCTCGTCCGCGCGGCCTCGGGACCCGAGGAGACGGCCCGCGCCCTGACGATGCGGGCGTCGTTCGAGGCCGACGTGAACGGGCACCTGAGCGAGGCGAAGACCAGCGCCCGGGCGGCGGCCGGAGTCGACGGCGCCCCCGCGAGCGAACGGGCGACGGCGTGGCTCCTCCTCGAAGTCCTCGCCGGGCGAACGGGAGACCCCGCGACCCGTCAGGAGGCGCTGGCCAAGCGGACGAAGTACGCATCCGATCCCGCGTGGCACGGGTTGCTCCTCGTCGACTGCGCGCGACTCGCCGAGGCCGCCGGTGAAATCGACAGCGCCCTCTCGCTCCTCGAAGAGGCCCGCCACCTCGACTCGGAGACCACGTGGACGGCGACCGTCCTCTTCGAGCAGATCCTGCGCGACCATCCCGGGGTCGTCGGCACCGACGAGGCCCGTGCGCGCTCGGAGACTCACGCGACGGCCCTCGAGGCGATCGCGGGGCTCGTCCAGGACGCGGTCGTCGACGGCGCGCGGGGCGACGCGTTCGGCGTCCCGCACTGGGTGCGGCAGCCCGCGCGAATGGTCGACGCCTGGATGCGCGCCGCCGACGGGCGCAAGAAAGCCGGCCAGCTCGATCGCACCGCTGCGGCGCTCGACAGGGCGCTCTCGCTCGTCGGAAGCCTCGGGGGCGACGAGGCGCGTCTCGGGGAGGGCGCCGTCGCGAACGCTCGCATTCGAATCGCCGAGCAGACGGGGGACACCGCGCTGGCCGCCCAGCTCGCCGAGAGGCGCCTCGCGTCCGAACAGGACGGCGGGCTCGCAGCCGCCCTCGCCATGCGCGTGGCGGAGCAAGCCGCGACGCAAAGCGATGCGCCGCGGGCTCTCGAGGCCCTCTCGCGCGCGATCGCCAGCGATCCCGGCTGCCTGCCGGCGCGCGCCCTCCAGCTCGACATGCTGGCCGACGGCGACGCCGGGGCGTTCGCGGCGCAGCTCGAGTCGTTCGCAGACCACCTGGCGACCGACGAAGCTCGCGGTCGCGCTTTCTTGCTCGCCGCATACGTCTGGGCGATCCGCGCGAAGGACGTGGCGGGCGCGAAGGCGGCCCTGAGTCAGGCGGCCATGTTCGGCGTCCCTCCGTCGACCGTGGCTCGCCTGGGCCGCACTCTCGCGAGCATCTCGGACGACGCCGCCTGGTACGAGGAGTCGACGAAGCGCCTCATCGCCGGCGGCGGCGCGGAGGAAGAGACGATCTCCCTCCTGCTGGAGCTCGTCCGCCTGCGACAGGCGCGCGGCGACACCGAGGGCGCCGCGAGCGCCCTGCGCGACCTTGGCGAAGCGCCGAAGGCCGCGTGGCTCGCCAACGTGCTCGAGGCCTACTCGCCGCCACCGGCCTCGACGGAGGCTCGTTCGCAGGACGACCTCGAAGGCGCGCGGGCTCGCCGGCGCGCCGCCGTCGAGAAGCTCGTCTCGCTCGAGGCCGACCCGGAGCTGGCGCGCGGTCTTGCGATCGTCGCCGCGATGCGCGCCCAGGCCGAGGGTGAGGTGCCGGCCGCGCGCACGCGGCTGCGCGAGCTGGCCGACCGTGAGCCCTCGGACATGCTGGTCACCGCGTATCTCGGCGACCTCGATCGCCAGGCAGGAGACCACGGGGCCGCGGCCCGCCTCGCCTCCGACGCGGCCGCCGCGTCGAGCGACACCGAGCTGGCCGCGACGCTTCGCCTGGAGGCCGCGTTCGAGCGCTGGCGCGAAGGCGATCGCAAGGCGGCCATCGAAGAGATGGAGGCGGCCGCCGCCGGCGCGTCCGGGTCGGCGAGAACGGCGCTCGGCTGGGCCTCCTGGGGGGTGGACGTCGACTCGCTCGGGTCCCGCCGCAGGTCGATCGCGCGGGCCGAGCAAGGCGGAGGCGACTTCCGAGTGCTGGCGCTGGAGCGATTCGCGACGGAGGCCGGCGGAGGCGACGCCGGCGACGCCGCCGCCGCACTTGCCGCAATCGACGAGGGAGGCGACGGACCGATCGGCGTCGCGGCCGCGCTGGGGCGCCTTGCGTGGTCGGGAGCCCCGGGCGACGCGGACGCGATCCGGAGCGCGATCGCCCGAGTCGCATCGTGCGGACCCGGCGCGGCGCTCATGGCGGCGGGCGAACAAACCCGCGTCGCGCGCGATCAAGGCGACCCCGAGCAGGCGGCCCGGGCCGCGAGTCACTGGTTCGACGTTGGCGGCGGGTTGCCGGCCGCCCTGGAGTGGCTCGCGGCCGCGTCCCGCCTCGGTGAGCCCCGCGAGGAGAGGCAAGCCCAGCTCGCCATCGCCGCCGCGCTCACGGGCGACGGACGCGAGGAGATGCTCGCGAGCGCGGCCCTCGTCCACGCGCAGACAGACCCGGGCGACCCCGTACCGCTCGTCGCGGGAGACTCGGCGGCGGTCCGGCTTGCGAACCTCGAACTCGCGCCTCCGGGCTGCGACCCTCGCCGCCGCGCCACGGCCCTCGCGGGCCTCGACGGGGCGCTGGGGGACGACGCGGCGGCTGACGCCGGCGCCCTCTCGGGCTGGACCTGTCTGGCCGCCGGAGACCTGGCGGCCGCGCGCGACGCCTTCGAGAGGGCCGCGGCCAGGCGTCCGGCCGACCTCGCCGCGTGGGAGGGCCTGCGCGCCTGCGCGGAGACCGATGGCGACACGCCGCTGCGCGCGCGCGCGGCCGCCGAGCTCGGCGCGAGATGCCACGATCCAGGTCGCGGCGCCGCGTTCTGGGAGGAAGCCGCGCTGATATGGCTCGATCTCGCCGACGAGGCGAGCGCCGATCGGGCCCTCGAGGCAAGCTTCGCGCGCGACGCGAATCGCGGCGTTGCTTTCGACAAGCTCTTTCGCCGCGTGCGAGCCCGAAAGGACAACGATCACCTCCTCGCGCTCATCATTCGCCGACTCGGAGTGACGGACGATCCCGCCGAGATCCAGAAGCTCTTCTGGGAACAGGCGAGGGTCCTTCGCGAGAAGGGCGACCAGGACGCGGCGCTCACGGCGCTCGAGCACGTCACGATGCTCGACCCCGATCACGTCGGCGCCCTCGCGCTTCTCGGCGAGATCAACATTCGCCGTGGCCAGTTCGCCGACGCTGCGGTCTCTTTGTCGCGCCTGGCCACGCTCGACGCGGCCCCCGCCAAGAGCCGCGTCACGGCCGGCGTTGCGGCAGTCGACCTTTACGAGAAGAAGCTCGACAAGCCGGAGGCGGCGCTGGCGGTACTGCTCGCTCTTCACCGGGCGAAGCTCTCTTCTCTTCCGGTTCGCGAGCGGCTCGCGCGCGCGGCGGCGCGGACCGGGTCCTGGAGAGAGGCCACGTCGATTCTCGAGGAGCTGATGAACGAGCGGCCCGAGGCCCAAGGCCGCGTCGAGGCGGCACGACTCGCGATGGTCATCCACCGCGATCGGCTGGAAGACCGCCAGGGGGCGGCGGCCGCGGTCGTGAAGCTCCTGGAGGAGGAGCCGGCGGACGGGGACGCGCTCGACATGCTGCTCGGGACCGAGCATCCGCGCGAAGTGCGCCGCCGTCTCCTGGAGAACGCGCGCACGACCCTGGTGAAGCACCTCGACGCACATCCGACGGACGTCAGTGCCGTGCGTCGCCTCGTCAAGGTCGCGGGCGCGCAGCAAGACGCGGCGCTCCACAAGGCGGCGCTCGGGGCGCTCCTCGCTCTCGGCGCGGGCGATTCCGGCGCCGAGCAGACGTTCGCTCAGCTCTCCTCGAAGAGCGAGCGCGTGCCGCAGGTGGCGGCCCCGGCCGGGACGCTGCGCGCGATCCTCGCGCCGGGCGACGAGGGCCCCGTCGCCGACCTGTTCGAGCTTCTCGGCCCTACCCTCGCCGAGGCCCTCGGGCCGACCCTCCAGGCGTGCGGCGTCGGACGCCGCGACAAGGTCGATCCGCGCAGCGGACTCGCGCTCCGCAACGAGATATCGACCTGGGCCGGCGCGTTCGGGATCCGCGAGTTCGATCTTTACGTGGGCGGCTCGGATCCGCACGCCGTTCAGGGGATCCCCGGCGACTCACCGGCGCTGGTCGTCGGGTCGGCGGTCAATGCGCCGCTCAATCCGCTGGCGCGCGGACGCGTCGCTCGCGAGCTTCTCGCGATCGTCCGCGGGACCACGGTGACGCGCTCTCGCGACGAGACATCCATCGCCGCCATCGTCGTCGCAGCCTGCGGGCTCGCGGAGGTCTCGATAGATCATCCCGCGTACCCGGTTTTGCCGGAGATCGAGCGCCTCGTCGGCAAGGCGATCGCGCGCAAGACGCGCAAGCTCCTGCCGGACGTGTGCCACGCCATCGCGTCGCAGAGCGTCGACGCCCGCGCGTGGCACCGGCGCGCCCTGGCGTCCCAGGACCGGATGGCGACGATCGCGAGCGGTGACCCGGGCGTCGTGCTGAGCGACGTGCTTCGGGTCCCGGCAGAGAAGCTTGGCACCGCCGTGAAGGGGAACGCGCGCGCCGAAGAGCTCATCCACTTCGTCCTCTCGGCGGAATATCTGGAGCTGCGGCGCGGGCTCGGCCTCGAGGGTGCGTCGTGACCGACGAGAAGAAGGCCCCCGCCGAGCTGGAGCCCTTCGACTGGGACCAGGCTCTCCAGGAGTGGGAGGACAAGTCGTTCGACCCCGAGGTCGCCAAGGACGTGATGCAGGAGAAGCCTGCGCCTCCCATCGGACCGCCGGCGTCGAGACCCCTCTACCGGCCCCCCGCAGCCCCGTCCCTGAAGCCGCGTCCCAAGGCGCCACCTCCACCCCCACGGCCGCCGCCCGTGGCAGAAGCGGCCGACGACGAGGTCGACGGTGACGGCCAGACGCTCATCACCAACATTCCGCGCAGCCTCCTGCGCCCGGACGAAGCGCCCCCGACCGCGCGTCTGGACTCGAGCCGAGGCGAGCCCGCAGCGGAAGCCCTCGACGTCCCCGTGGACGACTCGCTGCCGGAGCCCCGCGGCGAGCAGGCGACCATTCCAGCCGAAGAAGAGGTGGAGATGCTCGCCAGGGCGGCCGCGCCCTCGTCGATCAGACCGCCCGCGCCGTGGCCAGAACCAGAGCCGCCGAGCGACGCCGCCCAGCGGACACTGCGATGGCCGGACGAGAGGCCCGCGAGCGCGTGGCTGGACGACGCAAAGAGCGAAGCCTTCCGCCGCCGCGCAGCGTGGCTCGAGGAGGAATCGCGCGCCCTCCCGGACAAGGTAGCGCGATCGCGCGGCCTCCTGGCTTGCAGCGAGCTGCTGGCGATCCTGGGCGACGGTGACCAGGCGTATGCGCTGGCGGCCGAGGCCCGCGACGGAGCTCCGCTCCTGGCACTCGCCCATCGTCAGGCGAGAGGACTGATGCCCTCGCCACCCGAGAGGGCCGCCTACCTCGCGGCGCTCGACGCGGAAGTGAAGATGACTCCCGCGGGGCCGGCGCGCGTCCACTCCACGCTGCTCGCCGCAAGCACCCTACGCGCCGCGGGCGACGACGACGCCGCGTCGAAACGGCTCGAGCAGGCGGCGCGCGTCTCCGCCGGTGACGTGCGCGCGGCAATCGCCCGAGCCACGCGCGCTCTCGGTCGCGGAGAGACGACGAGCGCGGCGCTTCGCCTTCCCGACTCACCGCTCCTCGCGCCGGTCGCCGAGGCCATCGGCGCGTGTTTGCGGCTGCGCGGAATGGACGTGAAGGACCCCGAGGGACGTTCCCCGTCGCCGAACGAGCTCCTGCTAGGGAGTCGCCAGGCCCTCGAGAAGGCGGACACCGCCGCGGCGGCTCCCCTGCTCGCTCGGCTGGCGACGGTCCCGGAGCTCACGGCCGCGGCGGCGTGGCTCGCCGCCGCCCTCGGAGCGACGAGGGCATCCAGCCGCGCCGACGCCGCACTGTGGCTTCGAGGACTCGTCGACGCAGGCATGGAGGACGCCCGCCGTCCCCTCGCCGCCCGCGGGGTAGAGCTTCAAGATCGGGACATCGTCTCGCACGCGCTGGCCGGAAAGGAGACCCTCGCACCGGGCGATCGCGTGACCCTCGCAGCCCTCCTCGGTCTGCCGCTGCCGGCGACGGATCCGGACCTCGACACGGCGGGGCAGCTGCCGGGGTTGGGGCCCCTCGCGGCGGCCATCACGTCCGTCGCCCTCCCCGAGAGCACCGGCGACACGGACGCCGTGCGAGCACGGACGCGGCGCACCGCCGGATCGACCGCGGCGCGGGCCCTCGTACGCCTCGGCAGACTGCTCGCGGCGTCGGCCTCCTCACGCGAGATCGAGGAGGCGATCGCAGACGTCGGGGACGAGGCCCCGCCAGCCATCCGCGCCCTCGCGGTCGAGATGGCGTCGCGGGCCGGCCGATGGGCCGACGTGAGCACGGCCCTCGAAACCTGGGGCGCCGGACGCGAGTCACCGCTCGAGCGCTCGACGGGCGCGCTGGCTTCGGCCCTCGTCGCCGAGCGCGCGGGGGAGACCTCTCGCGCCGTCCAGGCCTTCCGCGCCGCGCGAGCGGCGGACCCGCGATCCGAAGTCGCCCTTCGCGCCCTGTCGGCGCTCGAGTCGGTTGACTTGGTCGCCGAACTCAACACCCTCGCCGACGACGTGGGAGACGGCGTGGCCGGGGCCCTAGCGCGCATCGAGGCGGTGACCCGCGGCGAGCTGCTGCTACCGGATCCGACCCGCGCGACGCTCCTCGAGCGCGCCCATCGGGCCGCGCCGTCGCTTCCCATCGCGGCCTTTCTCGCCGAGCGAATCGCGCGGCGCGCGGGCGACTTCGAGGAGATTCTCCGCTGGGTGCGCGAGCGCATGGCGAACGCCCCGGATGCCATCGAGGCGGCCCTCGACGCCGTCCGCGAGGCCCTTCTCGTCGCCGACCGGGACCCCGCGCTGGCCGCCGAGCGGCTGCAGGAGGCCCACCGCGCACGCCCCTCGGACGTGGCGCTCCGCGACCTCTGCGAGCGCATGGTCTCGGAGCCCCTCGACGACTCTGCCGCGTGGCGCGAAGGGCGGGCCGCCGCGGCGACGGGCGAAGCGCGCACGCTCTTCTATCTCGAGGCCGCCCTCGACTACGAGCGGGCGGGCGAAGAGGAGGGCGCGTTGCGATGCGCCGAGGGCGCCGCAAACTCGGGCGCGGCGCTAGGGGCGATCGCGCGGGAGCGCGCCGAGCTGCGAACGGGACGCGTCGCGCGCCTCGCCGACGAGTTGCTCTCCGCCGCCAAGAACGCCGCGGACCTGCGCGCCCGCCGCGAGGCCTACGAGCGGCTCGCCACGCTCGACGCGACGGCGCGCCACGACCCCGCGAGCGCGCTCCTCTGGCACCGATCGATCCTCGAAGAGCTCCCCTACTACAAGCCCAGCCTCCGCCACGTGGAGCACCACCTCGTCGGCGAGGGGCGCGACGACGAGATCGAGCCCATCGTGAGCGCCATCGCCGCCGTCCTGCGCGGAAGAGGCTCGGGCGAGTGCGCGGCGCACGCCGAGCTGGGCGCTCGCCTCAGGATGCGCGGCGCGGCGGGCAGCTGGGAGGCGACGCGCGAGCTGGTCGAGCTGGCTGCCGCGGAGCGCGATCCGTCGACGTGGGCCCTGCGAATGCTCCAGGCGCATGCGCGAGACCGCGGCGACGACGCGGCGTTCCTCGACGCCACGCTGCGCCTGGTCGATCGCGCCACGAGGCCGGCCGACGTCGCCACCCTGCTGACGCGCGGCGGAGCCGCGGCCTCCCGCCTCGAGAGACTGAACGAAGCGCGGACCCTCCTCGACCGGGCCACGACGGAAGACCCCGGCGACCTCCTCGCCTGGCAGATCCTCGCGGACGTGCGCCGGCGATCGGGAGACGCACCCGGAGCCGCCGAGGCGAACGAGGCGCTCGCTCGCACGAGCCTCGTGCCCGAGCACCAGCTCGCGGGGTGGTGCGAGGCCGGCCGCATCTGGCAAGACGACGTGGCGGACGACGAGCGGGCCATCGCGGCGCTCGAGACCGCAGCCGCCATCGACATCGCGCACGGAGACGTCTTCGACCGCTTGTCCCGCATCTACGCGGCGCGCGTCATGCAGCCCGAACTGGCCGGCCTCCTGCAGCGGCGCCTCGACGGGATCACCGATCCCGGCGCGCGCCTCGCGATGGAGGTCCGGCGCGGGCGCCTCCTTCTCGAGGTCGGCGATCGCGAGGTGGCCCGGCAGGCCTTCGAATCCGCGCTCCGCGAGCGACCCGACGACCCCGACGCCCTCTCCGCGTTCACCGACCTCTGCGTCGCCGAGAAGGACTGGGACGCGGCCGAACAGGCGCTCGTCCGCCTGGCCCGCCTGCTCCCGACGGCCGAAGAGCAGCGCAACGTCTACGAGCGCCTGGGAGACCTCTACTCCAACCACCGGGTCAACCTCGCGCGCGCCGAGGTCGCGCTGAAAGAGGTTCTCAAACGTGCCCCGGACGACCTCGTCACCGTGCAGAAGCTCATCGAGGTCTACAAGCGCCAGAACGACGCAACGCGGGCCGCCGAGTTGCAAGAGGACCTCATCCGGCGGGCCGCGTCTCCGGAGGAGAAGCGCAAGCGCATCCTCGAGCTCGCCACCATTCACGAGCAGACGGCGCACGACAACCGGCGGGCGGAGCAGACGCTGGAGGCCGCGAGGCGAGAGTTTCCCCAGGACGTCTCGCTGCTCCGGGCCCTCGCGGAGTTCTACGCGCGGCACCATCAGACGCCGGCCGTCAACATCCTCCTCGACCGCGCCGGGGCCGACGCGCGCCGCGCGCTCGCCGCGGGGCGCTTCACGCCCGCGTCGTTCGAGGTGCTCGCCGCGGTGTCGGACCTCCGCGGGAAGACGGACGCGGCGCGCGCGACGCAGGCCATGCTGGCCGCGCTCGAGGGGCGGCCCGCGCAGCTGCAACCAGCCGGCGAGCGCGCCTTCGACACACGCCTCGACGACGTCCTCGCCCCCGACGTGCTGACGCCCGCGATTCGAGCCTTGCTCTCGAAGACGGGAGAGGCGCTCGACGCGGCCGCCCCGATCGATCTTCGCGCGCTCCAGGCGACGACGATGCCGGCCGACGCCCCGCTCGCGCGCATGGCGTCCAACCTCGCCGCGTCGATCGGGCTCGGCGGGCTCCACGTGCTCGTGTCGCCGAAGCTCGGCAAGGTGTGCCTGCCGGCGACCTCCAAGCCCCCATCCATCGTCGTGGGCGCGGCCCTCGCCGGCGACGAGCGGGTCGCGGCCTTCCTCGTCCACCGGGCGCTCAAGCTCGTCGGCGCCAAGGCCTGCGCGTTCGGGCGAAGCTCGCCGAGCGATCTCGCCGTCCTCGTCTCGGCGTGGCTCAAGTGCTTCAACCCGACGTGGCAGCCGCAGGGAATCAACGCGGCGATGCTCAACGCGGCGGGAGGGCGCATCCAGGCCGCCCTGGCTCGAAAGCTCGATCCGGACGTCGGCATGCTTGCGCTCGAGGTCGCTGGCGGGATCGGTACGCAGCAGGTGACCCTCGGTCCCGCGGCGCTCACATGGGGGAACCGCGTCGCGCTCCTCGCGCTGGGCGACCCGAACGTGGCGCTCGACGCCGTGGCGGCCGCCGGCGGAGCGGCGGACGGCGCCCCGCGCGAAGCGGGCGAACGAGGGGTCTGGGTCGCAAAGACGGCCCCCGCGCGGGAGATCATCGCCTTCGGCGTCACCGACGCATTTGCAGAGGCTCGCGCCCGTCTCGGCCTGAATCGCTAGCCTGCGGCCGAGCGAAACACTCGCCACTTGCTTGCGAAATGGCCCCAAGGACGCTAGGTGAAGCGCCCAATGGCCGCCGCGCGTCCGTACGCCATCCGCAATGTAGCCATCGTCGCACACGTCGACCATGGCAAGACCACGCTCGTCGACCACATGCTGAGGCAGGCCGGCACCTTCCGCGCGAACGAGGTCCTCACCGATCGCGTGATGGACTCGAACGACCTCGAGCGCGAGCGCGGCATCACGATCCTCGCGAAGAACACCAGCGTGCGCTGGCGCTCGGCCCACGCGGGCGCGGGCGAAGAGATGACGAAGATCAACGTAATCGACACCCCCGGTCACTCCGACTTCGGCGGCGAGGTCGAGCGCACGTTGCTCATGGCCGACGGCGCCCTCTTGCTGGTGGACGCCGCCGAGGGGCCGCTGCCGCAGACTCGCTTCGTCCTCCGCAAGTGCCTGTCCTTGGGCTTCCCGGTCATCGTCGTCATCAACAAGATCGACCGGAGCGACGCCCGACCCGACGAAGTGCACGAGGAGATCTTCGACCTTTTCTGCGATCTCGAGGCCGCCGACGTCCAGCTCGACTTCCCGCTCGTGTACGCCATCGGGCGTGAGGGCGTGGCGAAGCAGACCCTCGACGATCCCTCGACGACGCTCGCCCCCCTCTTCGAGATGATCCTGGCCAAGATCCCTCCCGCTCCGGGCGAGGCCGACGGCCCGCTGCAGATCCTCGTCAGCAACATCGACCACGACGACTACGTCGGACGCCTCGCCATCGGGCGCATCGTCTCCGGCTCGGTCTCGGCGAACCAGCCCGTGGGCGTCATCAAGGACGGCCGCACGCTCAAGTCTTCCGTGAAGGTGCTCTCCACCTTCGAGGGTCTGAAGCGCACGACGGCCCCCGACGCGGCGGCCGGGGAGATCGTCGCGATCGCCGGGATCGAGGACGTCGACGTGGGCGACACGATCGTCGACCAGGACCTCGGATGGGAAGAGCGAGCCCTGCCTCGCATTCTCGTCGAGCAGCCGACGATCAAGATGCGCGTGAGCGTCAACACCTCCCCGTTCGCGGGCCGGAGCAAGCAGACCAAGTACTTGACCAGCCGGCACGTCCGCGAGCGCCTCTTCCGCGAGGCGAAGAAGAACCTCGCCATCCGCGTCGACGAGACGGACTCGCCCGACACCTTCCAGGTCCTCGGCAGGGGCGAGCTTCAACTCGCCATCCTCGTCGAGACGATGCGCCGCGAAGGATACGAACTGCAGCTCGGTAACCCCGAGGTCGTCACGCGCACGGTGGACGACGTCCTCTGCGAGCCGATGGAGCTCGTCGTCGTCGACGCGCCCGAGCAGTTCATCGGGGTCGTGACCGAGCGCCTGGGCGAGCGACGCGGCCGGATGATCAAGATGAGCAACACGGGCTACGGGCGCGCGCGGATGGAGTACCGCATCCCGAGCCGCGCGATGATCGGCTTCCGCGGGGAGATCCTCACCGCGACCCGGGGGACCGCGCTCCTCAACTCCACGTTCGACGGGTGGGAGCCGTGGGGAGGCGCCATGATGAAGCGCGCCGGCGGCGCCATCGTGTCCGACCGCGGAGGCTCGGCCACCCCTTATGCCCTGCATCACCTGCAGGCGCGCGGGTCGTTCTTCATCGCGCCGGGGGCGGACGTGTACGAGGGAATGATCGTCGGCGAGCACAATCGCCCGAACGACACCGACGTCAACGTCATCCGCGAGAAGAAGCTCTCGAACGTCCGAAACCACGGCAAGGACGAGAACGTCCTCCTCGCCCCGCCGCGCATGTTGACGATCGAGACGGCGATGGAGTGGATCGACGCCGACGAGCTCGTCGAAGTGACGCCCGAAGCCGTCCGCGTGAGGAAGGCCGTTCTCGAGATCAACAGGCGACCGCGCAGAAGCGAAGCCATCGAGAATGCGCAGAGCGTGGGCTGAGACGAGCGGGACGTCACGCCGGAGTTCGGCCCGTCTCTGCGCCGCAGCGCTTCTTCTCGCGTCTTCTGCCTCCGCCCCGACCGCGGCCGCTTCGTCGGCCGACGAGCTGGTCGTCCAGGCCCGCGCCCACGAGGCGACGCACGAGGACGACATCGCCGTGAGGCGCTACTCCGACGCGCTGACGCTCGACCCGTCGAACGCCGAGGCGTGGCTCGGACTGGGCGCACTCAGGGTCAGGCTGGGTGACCTCCTCGAGGCCGAGCGCGTCTACTCCGCCGCACTCGAGCGCGTCCCCTCGCTGCGCCGCGCCCTCGAGGAACGTGCGAGAGCTCGCTGGACGCTCGGTCACCACGTCGAGGCCGAGGAGGACCTCGCGGCGTACGCGACCGGGGGCGGCGACCTCGGAGCCCTGCGCGAGCTGGCCGAATGGTTCGGGCGGGACGGGCGCACGCCCGCGCAGCTCGCGACGTGGCGGCACCTGCTCGCGGAGGCCACCCGCCTGAGCGACTCCGCGCTGGCGACGGAGGCCCGGCGAATGGTGCGCGCGCTCGTCATCCTCGTCGACGGCGCGGACCCCGCGTCCTCGCCGATCGACCCCGACCCGGCGCGACAGGCGATGGCCCACATCGCGCGACGAGGCGGTTAGTTGTTCGGGTAGTCCCCCGGATGGTTCGCCGGGCTGCACGTCGTGACCGGCGCGGCCTCGCCATCGACGGCCTCGCGCGCCGCGCGGACCAGGACGTGGCGGACGCGAGAGAGGACGCGATCGCCGTTGTAGACCACGTGGAGAGGCTCGCGCACCTCCCAGCCGAGGACGGGGACCTCGACGAGGGTGCCGCTGTTCAGAAAGCGCCGCGCGGCCAGAATCGGGCCGAAGACGATGTGGTCCGTGCACGAGACGAACTCGAGCGCCGCCCCGATCGTCTGCGCCTCGTGCGCGATCCAGCGCTTCTCCCAGGGCAGCGGGCAATCGTCTCCGATCGCCACGAACCGGTCGCCGCCGGGCCTCAAGGGACCCACGAACGGCAAGGAACGCACGCGATCGGGCGTCAGCGGGAGAGGCCCCAGGCGCTTCGCGAAAGCGGGTCTCGCGAGAAGACCGCTGCGGCACGAACCCGCGATGTCGCCGGCCCACGCTCCCGGAAGATTCTCGATCCCGCCAGGGACGACCGCGGCGTCGAACAGATTCTCCGCGACGCTAGCGCGAAGCTGGGCCGGCGCGAGCTCGAGAACGCGGACGCGGCTCCCCGGGAGCATGGCCACGACGGCGGGGAGAACGACGGCCACGAGGTACGACGGGCCGGCGATCGTCACCTCCAGCGTCGGCGTCGCGCCCTGGTGGCGGGCGGAGGCCGTGGCGCTCAGCTCAGCGACGGCTCGCGTCACGCGCGGAAGAACCAGCCGCCCCGCCGCCGTCGGCGAGACGCCGCGAGCGCCGCGACAGAGCAACCGCACGCCAAAATGCCGCTCGAGGCGCACGATCGCCTTGCTCACCTGGGACGGCGTGACGCGAATCTCGCGCGCGGCTCCCGAGATGGAGCCGGTGCGCTGCACGGAGAGCAGCGTCATGAGATCGGACAAGCGAAGCTCGGGAAGCGCAGACACGCCTTCCTGATACGCCCGATCGCGGGCCCGGTATCGGTGCGTCGAGCCGACCTATCGGATGGCGAACGCGGCGACGCCAAAGCCCCCCGCGACCCAGATGACGCCGCGCGCGTCGTCGCAAGCCACGGACAGCGCACGGCCATCGAGCTCCCCGTCCGGCCGCGCGGGACCGAGGCGCGCGACCACCGCCGCCTTGCCGGCCTCGTCGAGGTAAACGAGGGCGGTGGTGTCGTCGGCGTCCGAATAGGTCGCCGCGATAAGGGTGCCCTTGCCGTCGACGAAGGCCATCGCGGTCACCTGCCCCTCCCAGCCGTACGAGTGCCACGTACCGTCCGCGCCTCTCCGCACGACGCCGCGACGCCCGGGGTACGCCGCGAAGAGACCGCGCGCTGCGACGAGCTCGGGACCGCAAGGCTCGAGGGCGCCGGCGGCCTGACTCTCGATCGATCCGTCGGGGCGTCCGCGCAGCAACGCCAGCGGCAGGCCGGCGCCGTCGACCGTCAGCGCGGTCATTCCCGACTCTACGTCGCCCGAGAGCGCGGCCACGGCGCCCGCCACGGAGCGAAGCTGGAAGGGCCCCGCGGCGACCGACACGGCGAGGCCCCTCGCCGACGTATGCACCCAGAGCGCGCCGGCCGCGAGCACGGCGCCCGTCACGACCAGCCCTTCGGCGTGCGGCTGGAAGGTCGCGCCCGCGTCCCGCGACACGAGCAGCCGCCCGTCGCCGAGGACGGCGGCCACGACCTCGTCTTCCACGGCCAGGGCGGTCACCTCGGCACCCTGCAAACCGCGCCCCGGTATGGCTCGCGACTCACCTTCGAGATCGACCTGCAAGAGCTGGAGACTCCCCAACTCTGTCCGGCCGGCGATGAGGGCACCCCGCGCGACGCAGGCGACCGCCGTGGCCGAGGCCAGCGCGACGGGTGCGCCGACCCTCGCGAGCGGTTGCCCCGCCCACGCAAGCCCCAGCGGACGGTCGACCGCGAAGTGATCTTCGATCAGGGCGGCGTCCAGTTCTTCCCCTTCGTCGTCCGCGTCGAGGGCCGGCAGGTCTTCGTCGCGAAGCTCCTCGTCCGCGTCGAGCGGGCCTTCTTCGCCGGAGTCGAGCCCGGTAACCTCCGGCACGTCTTCGAGGCCAAGGTCGCCCGCCGTGACTCCGGGCTCTTCGGCCTCCACGAACGACGTCCCCTCGTCCCGGAGCTCGAGCGAATCGTCCTCGCCGAGCTCGAGATCCGCGGCGTCCTGCGCCTCGCCGAGCCAGTCACCGTCGGCCTCGTCGATGTCCAGCTCGCTCGCGTCGGCGGGGTCGTCCTCGCCGGTTGCATCATCGAGGTCACCCTCGCTCGGCGCGGGGCCGGGAACGTCGTCGTCCTCGGCCGCCGGCGCATTCTCGCCCAAATCGCTCGCGTCGCCGTCCATCGGCGGAAGCTCGTCGAGCTCGTCGTCGTCGCGTGTCGGCACCGGGGGGGGAACGTCCGTCGCCAAGGCCGTAAGGGGCAGTAGCCACCGCCGGCCCACCCTTGTCAAATCGCGCTGCCAAATTGCGAGCGGACGACGCTTGACGTACACGGTAAGATACAAATGCGGGTGAGACGCCCGCGTGCCGCGCGGCATGCCGGGGCGCGTGGTGAAGAGGTTGTCGAAGGGAGTCGGCGCGATGTCGGAGCGCGAGAGTATGAGGCGCGAGCTCAAGGAGCTCGCAAAGATGGCCGAGTCGATGCGTCCGGGGCCGCCCAGCCAGCCCCCGCCACCCGTCGTGCCCGTCCTGCCTGTCGACCGCCCGAGCGCGCCCAGCCCTTCGGGCCTGACGGTCCCTCCGGTGGTCCCGATGGCTCCCGCGCCCTACGCCGCCGAAGCCATTGCTCTACCCATTCCGAGACCGCCGGGCGCCCGCCGCGGCGGAGTCATCGCGGTGGTGCTCGGAACGATGGT